>Ga0256828_1002159_pt1 | contig 11902 bp, 17 predicted proteins | sample CV88metaG_FD_185993 | JGI IMG/M metagenome (GOLD analysis project Ga0256828, IMG submission 185993) | Hydrothermal vent microbial communities from East Pacific Rise, Pacific Ocean - CV88 | ecosystem: Environmental > Aquatic > Marine > Hydrothermal vents | place: Pacific Ocean: East Pacific Rise... | reverse complement strand
CCTATGCGTCGGTGCATTAACCCAAATAAGTTTTATGATATGATGATCTTAATATTTATTTGGGTTAACAACATTAATGGAGCTCCGTGCCGGTAACGATCCGACCTCTCCTGATTACAAAACAGGAATAATTCCAATATACTAACGGAGCATATTTTAAATGGCGATCCCGCGGAGACTTGAACTCCGGTAACCAACGTGACAGGCTGGTGTAATAACCACTATACGACGAGACCATTTTGGTTGTCCCTGCAAGATTTGAACTTGCGACCAATTCCTTGTAAGGGAATCACTCTACCACTGAGTTAAGGGACATTTTTTTGGCGCAGTGGACGGGGTTTGAACCCGCAACCTTCTCCGTGACAGGGAGATAAACTAGCCAATTGTTCTACCACTGCAATTTTTGGTGCCGAGAGAGGGATTTGAACCCTCAAGCCCAATTAAGAGCGATGCGTTTTAAGCGCATTGTGTATACCATTCCACCATCCCGGCAGGTTAACTTTTTGGTGGGTCGCACAGGACTTGAACCTGTAACCTCTCCGTTATGAGCGGAGGACTCTAACCAATTGAGTTAGCGACCCATTTTTTTTGGTTGTCCTTGTCAGAATCGAACTGACCACCGCTTCAACGTCAATGAAGTACTCTACCGATGAGTTAAAGGACAATAAATGGTGCCGGCAAGAGGATTCGAACCCCTGGCATCTTCATTACAAGTGAAGTGCTCTACCAACTGAGCTATGCCGGCAATTTTAAAATTTTATTTTTGATTATTTGTTAAGTTTTTTGAAAGATAAACTTTCTTGAACCTAACATGTAGGCTCAAAAATTGAAAGCCTATTTGTTTGTATCAGTATCCAGAGTCCATAATGTATCCACTGTATCAAGCATTATTATATCTAGCACTAAATCAGTCGTAACAGTATTTGTTATGTTTAATAATGTTTTCATTATGTTCTCCTTTTATTTTTTATATATAGTATTATACAATAATAATACTTAATTTTTTTGTTTATATGATATTATTTATAAAATTCTTTTTCTTAATTTTATATACTATATCTTTTTGTTATGTTGTATTATATACTAATGTTACTTAAAAAATCTCTAATTTCATCTGGTACAAAAAGATTTATTCCAGTATATGTAATATAATTGTCTTTAATTACAATATCATTATAACCAAAATTTCTATATAACCTTGATGCTAAATCCTCAGATATATTTGTTGTTAATTCTATTATGTTATCTTTCATTTTTTATACCTTTATATGTTTTTGTTAATATAATTATAACAAATTAATATTAAACTAATATTAAAAATACTAATTAACTCTTGCGTTTTTTAGTATTTTTGTGATAGCGGTAAGATCTTTTCTCATTGCTTTCATATCATAATCTGAATTAATTGCTTCCATGAATTTATCAAATCCTACTTCATTAATAAAACTTAAAGCATTTGCAGCTCTTTTGTTCCAAAATTCAGAAGAATCTTTTTGCCATTCTTCGATTTTATCGGCTAATTTATCTTCAGTAACTTCTCTGCCCATTGATATATCATTAGCACAAGCATACTCAAGTAAACAATCAACTTCATCAATATCTGAAGTTTGTAAAAAATTTGCTACTCTTGCTTTTGCTAACATTCTATCACCAACATATTCCAATAAAGTTTTGTTATTTACAGAATAACCTTTATAGTTATAAGGAACTGATTTTTCAAATACAACACCTGTGTTTTCTGTATCATTAGCAATTTCTACATCTCCTAAGTATTTCCAAGATTCGTTTCTTGAGTTTTCCCAGTAACCATCCGAAAATTGACCAAGTAACTCAGTATCTAATAATACTTTTTGTGCAATGTTTTGAACTTTAATTGTTGCGTTTATTGAATTTCTCATTTTATAACCTTTATGTTTTATATGTTTTTGTTAATATAATTATAACAGGTTAATATTAAACTAAGTTTAAATTAGAGAAAATATTTAGAAATTTTCTAAAGAATTTCTAAATTTATTGATTAATATACGCAGGTTCTTCTTTTTCTGATGGTTCTTCAGGTTCCTCAGGTACTTTTTCAAAGTTTTCAGAATTGGCATCTATTTTCTCCAATAGAGAATTTTTCGCTACTCCTGCTATATTCATTTGGATATTTAATCTATGCATTTCTGTATCAATAATTCTAATTTCACCTAGGATTTTTTGTGCTTCTTCATCTAACGAATCAAGGTAATAAGTAACCTTATTAATTGTTATTTTTTGTCTTTCAACTACTTCCATTTTTATTCCTTTTTATTTTATTTTCATATATTCTCTATTTAGAGAGAATTCTTCAAATGTCATACAATCCTTAAGTATTGGTTCAAAATCTATTTTTGAAGGATATATTCTAATACCAAGAACTTCATTATTGTATTCAACCCAGTTAAATAGTATACCATTATTTATTAAAAATTGTTCTATATCCTCCAGAAATTTTTCATTATAAATCATTTTTATTTCTATATTAGGATCTTTACGCCATTCATAGATATATTCATTATCATATTGAAAATCTTCAACACCTAATTTATAAGCAATATTAAAAATAGTACTAGGAGTATAGTTTATATTTTCTAATAATATAAACCAGACTTTTATCATTTATCTTCCTATTCTTTGGATGTTTAAATGTTCCATATTTTTACCGTCTATAAAAGGTATAATTATTACTTTTTCTGGCGAAGCAAAATTTGCTGCTATCAATCTATAAATCCCTTCTATGTTGTCAAATAGTGTACCTTTAGTATCATATCTTAGCATAACTTTTAGTTTTGTAACTTCCTGTTCACTAAGATTTATTCCTGTAACATCTTTTAATATTTCACTTACAAATTTACCATTCTTTTGTATTTCTTTAAACGCATTTTGTAATACTTTTGGTTCTTTAAGATCCTCTTTTGTTTCTATAACTTCTTCAGTTTTTTTCTTTGCCATATTGAAATTCTCCTTTTAATATGTTTAATATTTTAATTACTTTATATTGATATTGTAACCAACCTAAATCAATTATTCTACCTATAGCAATTTCGCTTGCTTCTTCTTTTGTTTGTGCTGAACATCTAATTAAATAAGAATTTTTATCAGCCGACTTTAGGGTTACTTCCCATTCCATTGTCTTTCCTAAAAAGTTGTTGGTTTAGCAATGCTTCTAATAAGAGACATGAATCCTTTTTGAAGATCCATTTGGCCTTCTTTTAGCCATCTTGGGTCGGTTGTTGGTTCCAATCTAACCTCATCACATAATAAACCAACTTGCTCAGCTAATTCCTTACACTTGTTCATTAAATCAATTTCATCTTTACTTAAATCTCTATACCCTTTAATCTTTTTGTGTTGATTTTTCATCTTCGTCCTTTTCTTTATCGGATTTATTTTTCATTTGTTTTAATGCCTTACCAACAAACGTACCATCTCCATCGTCGTAATTCTCATCGTCGTCAGATCCCCAGTTTATATCAAGTTGTTCTACTGTTTCATCTTGGAATTTAAAAGCAAATTCAATAGGAGGCAAAGAGTTTAAATCAATATCTGTAATACCATAACTAAGTGTTACATGTGACTTATATTCATCAAAATCAGATATAAATTTATGTTCTTTTACAAGTTCTTCGTTTCGTCTAAGTAAGTCTTGTGAGTTTATTTCTACAACTAAAGTATCTTTATTTTCTCCAAATAAATTAAATTCTTTGAACGTACCTACTGCAGTATATTCAGCAGGTTCAATTTCATCTACATGAGGCTTTTTAGAATAGATTAAAGTACAATGAAGTTCCTCGTTAATATCTTGCCCTTTTAAGTATTTGTTTTGATACTCTTTTACAAGTTCTTCTGTTTCTTCTGATAATTTCACAGAAATATAAACACCTCCAGGGTAGTGTATTTCTTGTTCGTCTTTATTTTCTTCTTCAGAAATATATTCTTTAAAAGTTTTCATATTAATTCCTTTATATATTTGTATTATTTATACTTTCATTGAAAGCTGTTATGAACAGCTTTCACATACGTAGGAATCGTCTCCCTCTTTTTCTTGTTTTAAATAATATGCAGTTTTTGTACCCAATCTAAAACCATATAGGTGCAATTGAGTTAATTCTAAAAGACTGTCTGGTCTTTTGATATAAGTATTAATGCTTTGTGCTTGGTCAATCCATTTCTGCCTAACAGCAGCGTTTTCAATTAAAACATATTGGTCACATTCAAAATTTCTTTTATAGTAAATATTATTTTTTCTAAAATTTGGTACAAGAGTTGGAATAGTGATTGTCCCTTCTTCCTTATAGAAGAAATTGGCAATAGGCTCAGTACTTTCAGTTGCATTACAAGCTTTACCTGAGGTTGCTGTTGGCGCGATTGCCATTAAAGCAGCATTTCTAAGACCTGTTACTTTAATTTTTTGTCTAAGTTTTTCCCACTTATCCATATCAGGCTGATATTCAGTTAAGTTTGCAGCCTCTTTATTCGCTAAATCAATTGGTAAAATACCATCAGCCCATTTTGTTTCATAGAATTTTTCAAATTTACCTTTTTCTTCTGCTAATTCAGCTGATACAGAAATTATCATATAAGATAATTCATCGAATAATTTATCTGTTTCTTCTAGTGCTTCTTGTGTATCAATAACCATTTCTTTTAATGCAAGATAATTAGCAAAATTTAAAACGCCAATACCTAAATATCTATACATAAGATTTGAATTCTTTCCTTCTTTTACAGGGTAATTAGCAACATCAACGGTATTATCTAAACCTCTTACAAGTGTTCTAATGAGCTTCCACTTTTCAGTTTCTGACATATAAAACCATCTTTCAAGATTTACTGAACTTAAATTACATAGCGCTATTTCACCAGCAGTATATCTTTTAACGATTCTTTTTTCTCCATCTTCCATTGTAAATAATTCTTCGTTAATCAATTCAGAAGGTCTACTTGGTAATACAATTTCAGTACACAAGTTACTTGAACCAATATATCTATTAAGCATTGATGTTTCATTAACATTTTCTTCATGAAATAGATAAATATTACCAGTTTCAGTTCTTTCTTTCATCATCTTTTCCCAAAGGTCACGAGCTTTAATTTTCTTTTTCTTAATATTAGTTTTATTAATATACATTTCATAATTTTTATTAAACTCTTCTCCGTATACTCCAATTAATAAAGGTGTATCTTTAGGGTCGAATAAATAAATTTCTTCGTCAGCAGCAACTGCGTCAAGAAAACTTTGATTCATTTTCATTGCATATTGTAAACCTCTCGCTCTATTTTCATCAGTACCACCATTAGATTTAAGAGATAAAATATCAGTTACATCTAAATGCCACCAAGAAAAATAAATCGCTAATGCGCCTGGTCTTTTGCCACCTTGGTTCCAAGCTTTCATAATGCTTTCAAAGAATTTCATAAACGGTACAGGCCCAGATGAATAACCCTGTGTTCCTTCAATATAACTTCCACCAGCTCTCATTGCAGTAATATCTAATGCAGTTCCACCTTTAAATTTTGAATAAATTCCTAAATTTTTACCAGTATCTAAAATATTATGACTATCATCAGATAAAGTATTTAATACACACGAACTTAATTGTTGACCAGGTGTTAAAGCGTTTAACATAATTGGTGTCGCAACTGTATACTGATGTTGTGAAATTGCATCGTATAAATCAATCATCTTTTGAACTCTATCCTCTTTTTCTTCAATAGTTAAAGCAATAGCAACTCTCATGTAACTAATTTGAGGCAATTCTAATTTATTTCTTTTACTATAATTAAGACAATATTTATCGAAAAATGTAACTAATGCTTTATAATTAAATATTAAATCTCTTTCAGGTTTAATGGCATCATTTAATTTTTGTATTTCTTCATCAGATAATCTGCTAACAGTATTTTTATCATAAATCTTCTTTTCAACACCTTTAGCTAAAATATCTTTTAATTCAGGGTATGTATTATGGTCTGCTATATCATACGTTTCTTTATACATTTCAAGAAGTTGTAACTTGGCTGCCACTTCTTCCCACATTGGATTAAGCATTGAAATTTTATTAACTGCTGTGATAATTAATTGTCTGTACATATCTTTAATATGAATTTCTTTATGTAATTTTACTTCAGTATCTCTAAGTAATTCCTCTTTCATATATTCGTTCGGACAAGCCCAATCAACTACCTTGTCTAATTTTTTTGGATAAAAAGGCTCTTTATGGCCTTTTCTTTTGATAATAATAATTTTTGATGCTTTCATTTCATCTTGATTTGAAATATCAATGCTTTCTTTATTTTTAACCGCCTGTGACAGAGTATCAAGAGGCATTTTATTATATCTTTTTGCTTTTATTGTTTTATTTTTTCCCATTAAAAATCCTTTTTGCTCTTGTGTATAATTTTAATATACCATCAGGTATATCATTTTTCATAATTCCTATTGAATAAACTGCCATATCAGATTCTTGTTGAGCAACATTAGCATTATTCATATCCTTTTCACCTTCAAAGTATTGCACTGTATCAGTCTTAACTTGATTAAAAGGTTTTGTAACACCTATTGAAGCTAACCTATCGTCCACAAAATATTTCATAAAATCTTCAACAACTTTTTTAGTTAATGTAGGTATATCTCCAAAACTAGCTAAATAATCGTAAAATTCTAATTCGTCTTCAAGTACATCTAAAAATGTTTTAGTTGCCATATCTTCAAACCATTTAGAATTAATTAATTCACTAAAACCTTCAGACTTAGTTTTCTTAAGAATCTGAATTGTCCCTGATACCATACTTGTATGAATATCTTCATCAAAATTAATTAATTTGATAATTCTTGTAGCACCTTGTATTTTATTATTATAATTATTATTAATAACATAAGTTACTAAAAATGATACATAAAATTTAACACCTTCGAGTGCTAAAATACCAACAAGCAATTCTAAAATTAATTTATTTTTATCTTCTTCGCTTAATTCTTCATTTAATTCAATTTGTAAATTTTTATTAGTAATTTCTAAAACATCATAAATTCTTTTAAGTTCTCTCTTATCAGTTATATTATTATCTTCAATATAATCTTTAACTTCTTTATTAATTTTTTCTTTAACTTTAATTATTTCATCAAAATTTTTACTAATATTTTTAACTTTATTATAAAGTTCTATTTCATTATTTACTCTTTTTTGAATTTCTGGATAATTAGCAATTCTATCAAATATTGCTGAAGCATCGCTAAAAATCCCTCTAAGAATATGACTATAAGATAGTGAATGAATTAATTCAAAATACCCTTGAGTTTTAAACATTGCTTCAAACTCAGGATTTGTACATAAACCTGCAAGAACTTCTTCAAGTCCACTATTTTGTGCAGAGTCCATTAATGTTTGAAATAACCAAACCCTAATCATAATTTCCTGAATGTATTCCGGCATTTCAAAAAATTTAAGTGCGTCATTTGTCATACTTATTTCTTTTGGATTCCAAAAAGCATTTCTTTGTTTTTCTTCCATTGCTACTGCAAATGGAAATTTTGGATTGTCGTAGCGCTGAAAGCCACTGTAGTCTCCAAAAAATATCCTTTCTTTTGCATTCTTAGGTACTAAATTTGTAGTACAAAGAATACGTTCACATGAACTACCCATTTATTATCCTTTATCTTGAGGTACTTTTATCCCGTTTGGATTATAGTCATCAGCTAATTCTTTTAACATTCGTCTTCTATCAGCTTCAGTTTGTCTTTCAATTTCTTCTTTTCTATCTTGATACTTTCTTTCTTCAATATATTCTTCAAAATTATTATCGTATGCATATCTATTCGTTTCATAATCTGTTAATATTGTATCTTTCATATATTTGTCAGGTTCTGTAAATGAACATTTTTTATCTTTTACATATCGTTTTTTAAATTCTTTTTTTGTATAATTTAAAATTTTCCCACCATTTGTGGTACCATTTTCATCATACTCAAAGATAATTGATTTCTTTGAGTCGCTTTTAACTAAAAACACTACTTGCTTTGTTTCTTTATTTTTATAAAACAAATTCTTTTCCTTATATATTTTTTATATTATTTATTATATCTAAAATCTACTTAACTAGTTCAATAAGTGTTCTAACACCAAATCCTGTTGCACCTTTTGGATTACTACCAAAACCTTTATCAACGAAAGCAGGACCAGCTATATCAATATGAATAAATTTATTTTTATTTTTCTTCTTAACTGCTTCTGTTAAGAATAATCCTGCTTTCTGACAACCCATTGTAGGAGTTCCTGTATTACTTAAATCAGCAATATCATCTTTTACACCATCAAGCATATACTTATGGAAAGGGGCATCTAAAAATATTTCACCTTGTTTATTGCCAGCTTTTTGAATTTTTCTTTTTAATTTATTATTAAATGAAACTAATCCTGCTGCTTCATTTCCAAATTGAACTACTGCACTTCCTGTTAAAGTCGCTATAGACGTCATACTTGTAAAACTTTTATTTTGTTCCTGTGCCAAACAAATGTTATCAAATAAAACTAATCGTCCTTCAGCATCCGTGTTATTAATTTTAACGGTTTTTCCATTTTTCATTGTAAGAATATCACCTGGTCTATATGAATTTTCATTAATCATATTTTCTGCTAACGCAATATAACAAGTTACTTTAGAATTTCCTTCATTATTTTTTAAATATTCCATTAAACCAATAAGTGTCATTGCACCTGCTTTGTCTGCTTGCATATTTACCATTGAATTTGTAGGTTTTATAGAAAGGCCACCTGAATCATATGTTAAACCTTTTCCAACAAAAATATGATGTTTTGTATCTTGATTTAATTCTTGTGGTTCATAAGATAGTTTAATAGTCATAGGATTTTGATTACTTGCTGCATTTACCGCAAGATGTCCACGCATATTTAATTCTGTTAATTTATCATTATCATACAGTTCTACTGAAATATTAGTTTCACAGAATCTATTTTGTACTTGTTCTAATATATAATCAGCATTAGCAATGTTTGGAGGAGTATTAACTAAATCTCTAACAATATTTTGAGAATATGATACTGCTTTTGCTCTTTTTAAAATATTATTATCAACATTATAATTTATTTTTACTTCTTTATAATCTCTTTTTTTCTTTAAATTGTATTCATATTGTCCTAGAATAGTACCTTCAAGAAATTCTTGACAATCTTCTAAAATTGTAATATTAATTTCTTTAATATCATTATTTCTACAATAATTAACTAATTTAAAACCAAGAACTCTCCAATCTTCAGAATCATTGATTCCTTTTGTACCAACAAAAAGCATTCCACTTTTTTGTTGAATTTTTTTATCTGTTTGATTAAATACTACTGTTGTGCTCATTATTTAACTACCTCATCGCCGATACCAATTTCAATAGCTTCTTTAGCACTTAGCCAATTATCTCTTTCTGTTAATTTACACATATCTTCATAAGTAGTTTTGCCTTTTGTAAAATCAGATAAATCTCTCATTAGTTGCTCTTGTAAATATTCTGTTTCCTTCATTTCAATTCTAAGGTCTTGAATTTTACCTGATGCACCCGATGCAACTGAATGAATCATAATACGACTTCTTGGCATTATTTTTCTTTTTCCAGTTCCGCTTGCGAAAATCTGTGTTCCCATAGATGCAATATAACCAGTACATACAGTGTTCACAGGAGTTTTAATATGTCTAATAATATCAATAATCCCATTTCCTGCTAAAACAGAACCTCCCCCACTTGATATATACATATTAATTTCTTTACAGTCTTCTTTACTATCTAAATATAAAAGCTGTGCTTTAATTGTTGTTGCTAATTCATCATCAATATGATTTTCTAATAGAATTATATTCTCATCGAAAAGTTTATCAACCATTGTGTATGCTCTATCACTTCTTCCATTACTTTCTGTTACATTTGGTAAAAATATCATTTTAATCCTTTAATTTTTGTGTTTTTGTGTGTTATATTGCTCTGTATTCTTGAGCAGTGAGTATATCCATTCGTAAATCGCCTATATCTTTTAAGTCAAGCTTTTCTAAACATTTTAAAAGATATGCTATATCTTTAACGGTTGGATATTTTTTTGATTTGTGTGCTTCTTTGATATTATAGTCTGCATCAAAGAATATTATGTAATATTCTTCTTGCATTTTTCTATCCTAGAATTTTATTAATAGAATCTATTTTCTTTTGGATTTTTTTATTAAATCCTTTTGTTTGAACTCCTAATTCACCAGCTTCTTGTTGGAACGCAATTAGTTTATCTCTTCTAATTTCCAATTGAGCTCTTTCATAAGAATTTAATGCTCTTTCTGCTACATTATCTGCTTTTGTTTTTACTGTTTCTTTAACCTCTTGAGCTTTTTCTTGCGCGGTACCATAAACTTCATTTACAGTTTTCTCAATAGATTCTAAAAATGATTTTAAGTTTCCTCTTTCACCTAGAGATTCTTGTACATCTTCAACTAACGTATCAGGTCTAATTTCATCTAAAGATTTTGCTACTCCTTCAAATAAATCATTAATTTTTGTTGTTGCTTTTTTAATTTCAGGCTGTTTTGATAAATCACTCAAAAATTCATTTAGCGCTTCAAAAACTTCATCATACACCTTTTCTTCTGCTTCATCCTCGATTTTTTGAACCTTTTCATATGCTTTTTCTTCAGCCTTCATTAATAGTTCAATATAGTCCATAGCTAAAGAATCCCACATTGACTCAGGGATCTTTCCTGTTACGCCATTCATAGCATTCTTAACAACATTTACATAATGTTCTTGTTCATTATGAATACCAACAAGATCGCATTCAATCATCATTTTATTTGTAACATCTCTCTCGTTTTTTAGTAATTCTATTTTGTCTGTTTTCATTTCTTTTCCTTTTTGTAATATAATTATATTATTATTTTGCTTAATTTTAACTAACTGAACACATTCTTTTGGGATATAACAAGACTCAACTGCATTTTCACCTACTTCAAATTCAACTAATAATTCTCTATCGAGAGAATTGATAATAGTTACCTTCAAAACCTGGTATATAACCTTTTGTGTTTTCTATAATTATAACTCTATCGTTCTGTTCCATTTTTTCCCTTTTTTGAAATTATACCATCATCAACAGCGTTAAACATATCTGCTTCAGTTTCATATCCATCATTCGTGCTAACACTAAATACTTCAACATTATCAATTGAATTTAATCTTTCGTTAAAATGTTCAATATCATTTCCTCTTTTAAGTATCATAAACTCATCACCACCGTATCTGAATATATTTGAGTCTTCAAACTTTTCTTTTAATTCATTTGCTACTCTTAAAATAAACTCATCGCCTGCCTCAAAAGATACATCCCTATTTAATGCATGTAAACCGTTTAAATCAACCATTCCTAAAATAAACCTATGCCCAAACTCTTTGTGCTCATACCATAATTCATCAAAACGGTCTGTAAAATCAGATCGTCTTAATAATCCAGTTAAAGAGTCATATTTATAATTTTTAATTATAGTTCTTAATTTTTGTATTTCTTGTTTTAACTTTTCGTTAGTTCTTTCTAAATACTCATTCTTTTCCTTCTGTGTCATTTGAATTCCTTTTTATTTTTATTTATAATATGTTATGATAGATTCATAGCCATTTCTTTCATTTCTAAACATCTTTCAAGTGTATCTGTTGTATCTTTATCGTTTCTAAATTCGATAAATCTTGGATGTGATAACGCGTATGTTTCCGATCCTCTTGATTTTGTAATATCATTAAACTGAACAGTGAAAACTTTTCCCATATATTTCTCTCTATTGTTATTAATTTCTTCAAGCATTTCATCAGTAAAACCTGATGTACTTCCTTTAATTGTTCCTT
>Ga0256828_1002158_pt1 | contig 11905 bp, 10 predicted proteins | sample CV88metaG_FD_185993 | JGI IMG/M metagenome (GOLD analysis project Ga0256828, IMG submission 185993) | Hydrothermal vent microbial communities from East Pacific Rise, Pacific Ocean - CV88 | ecosystem: Environmental > Aquatic > Marine > Hydrothermal vents | place: Pacific Ocean: East Pacific Rise... | reverse complement strand
CCAGTGTTAAGATCATTGATAAATCTTGAGACAGATGATAAAGTGGAGATAAATGAGGTATCTGTAGGTAGCAATGAAGCTTATAGGGTAGAAAGAGCTAAAATGGTAAATCCAAATCTATGCTTTTTTACAAATATAGGTCCAAATCATATGGATATGCATAAAACCATAGATAATATTATGGATGCTAAATCTTCAGTAGTAGAGGGGTTAAGAGAGGGTGGAAAATGTATAGTAAACTCTACAATAGAGCATTTTGATAAGCTTTTAAAAGCACTTTACAATAGAAAAAAAGATCTAGATATATTATCGTATGGAAGATCAAAAGATGATACCGCATATCTTATAGATCAAGTTTTTCATAGTGAAAAATTTGGATGGGATGTAAAAGCAAATATAGATGGTGTAGATGTAGAGTATTTTATACCACTATTTCAAAACCATGCACCCCTTACAAGTGTAGGGATACTATTAGCTGTAAAAACTATGGGATACGATGTAGCAAAAGCGGCAAAAGATTATGAGGGGTTAGTACCATTTGAGACAATGGGAAGAATACTAAAGATTCAAAAAAGATCTGGCATAGTACACTTTTACGATCAAAGTAGAAGAGGTGGTATCCATGGTATGCGATCAGCATTTGCAGATATGGAGAACTTTAAGATAAAAGGTAAGATCGTAGCACTTATTGGTGGTATATCTACAAAAAAAGATAGCCAATGGACAAAAGAGTCTCATGAAGAGTTAGCTAAAATGATAAATAGTAGTAATATAGATAGACTATATACTACTGGAAACTATATGAACTATACTCATGATAAACTAGAAAATAAAAATATTTTAGTAGAGCATAGCGATGATCTTGATCATCTAGCACAAGTGTTATACGATGATGTTGAGGGTGGAGATCTACTGTTTATCATTGGAAATGCATATCTATATCTAGGACGAGTATCAAATAAGATACTAAAATTAAAAGAGGGTAGTTTAGATTTAGATACTAGAGCTAAATTGTTGTATAACTTTTTTGGTGAAATTGATAATATTTTATTAGAGGATAAAAATCTTAAAAATGTAAATAATGATATTGTAAAAAACTCTCAAGAGTCTTATGTATACAATGAAACATATTGTAAAAGATGGTTTAATAATCTTGATAAGATAGATGGTATACCTAAAAAACAACTATTTGGAAGCTTTTATCATTTTGGAGATAAAGATTACTTACTTCATATAGAGGTTGCAACTACAAACCTACATATTGGTTTTGTAAAATATATTGTAAAAGATGGTAGTTGTAAAGCTATAAAAATGAGTAGTGATGATAGGGATATATTAGAAAAAAGATATAAAGATATATTAAATTTTGAGTATAGAACATGGGGACTTGGATGGTATAGCTATGATTATGGTACTATTATAGATTTTTCAAAGCCATCAGTATACAATATGGTAACAAACCTAGCAAATAGTGATCTTATAATAGATATTATAAAACCACTATCTAAAAAGATTATATCTTACAAGTAGGGTTGCTTTGTAGTTGTAGTGTTGCAACAGTACCTTGGATACCATCTTTTCTATTTTTTATAGAGATTTTGGCTCCTAGTGTATCTGCAGCACTTTTTGCTAAAAATAGCCCAAGACCTGCACCTTGCTCATTTCCTATTCTTTTAAATGGTGCAAAAAGATCTATATCCTCATCACACCCTACACCCTCATCTATCACCTCTATAGTGATTGAGCTATCATTTGGTGTAGTTTTAATAACTATAGTTTTACCATTTGGTGTAAATTTTATAGCATTTTGTACAAAGTTTTGGATAATTTGAGTTAATAGGGTAGGTTGTATAATAGTTGGAAATGTATCAATATCTGATATAAACTCTAACTCTATATCTTTTTTCTTAGCTAAAAGTTTATAGTTTTGAGTTTTCTCTTTTAGATATTTGACTACATCTAACTCTACAGGCTTTTCAAATTGTGCTCCCTCTTGTCGACCCATATCTAAAATTGATGATATCATCTGATTCATCCCATCAATCTCACTTACAAATAGATTTAAAACCTCTTCATATTTCTCTGGTTCTCTCTTTTTTCGTAAGGTAACTTGAGATTTTAGTTTCATAACAGCAAGTGGAGTTTTAAGCTCATGTGCTGTACCTATAAAAAGCTCTTTTTGATATTTTACATAGTTCTCAATTTTTAGTGTTAGAGTATTTATTGAGTTAGCAAGAGGTGTAAACTCTATTGGTAAACTATTTGTATCTATTTGTGTAAGTGAGTTTTCATTCATATTAGAAAGTTTTTGGGTTATTCTAATAATTGGTGTTAAAAGTGTTTTTGAAACTGCTAAAGCATACATTATTATTAGTATAAGTCCACCAATTCCCAAAAATATAAGGTTTCCAAAAATTTTATTTAACATCTTATGAGATGCATTTATATTTTTTGTTATCTTTATATATTGGTGTGTTTTTAAATTTAGTGGGTATAGTAGTTCCATATAGTTGTCATCGTCAACATTATATTTTCTAAGTGTTATATTTGGTAGATCTTTTAATTGTACTATGTCGATACTTGTGTCACTGTTTATAAGTAGTGTTAGGTCTTTGTTGTTTGTTTGTGAATTATTTGTAAGGGTTACTACAAGTCTTGCATCTTTTAGAAGCTCATCTGAGATCTCTTCGTAGATTGTAGCTTTGGTAAAACCGTAAAATATAAGTGAAAGTACGACTACAAAAAAAGATGTAGCAAATATAAGCTTTTGTGAAAATTGCTTATATATGCTTGTTCTTTTCATAAGTTATTTATCCTATTCTTCTTTTTTTGGTGGATAACAAAATCTGTATCCTCTTCTTCTAATTGTTTCTATTGTAGATATATTCAATGGTTTATCCATCTTTTGTCTAATCTGATTTATAGCTACCTCTATAACATTTGGTGTAACTAACTCTGGTTCTTCCCAAATTGCATCAAGTAGTTGCTCTTTTGAAACAATTTGATCTCTATGTCTTGCTAAGTGTGTTAGTACTTCAAAAGGTTTACCTTTTAGTTCTATCTCAACACCATTATATGTGATTTTCTCTTCATCTGGATTAATTGCAAGATTTTCTATAGTGATAACATTTGTACCACCAAATCTTAATCTACACTCTATTCTTGCAAGTAAAATATCAAAGTCAAATGGTTTTTTTATGTAATCATCTGCACCAGTTTTTAGAGCTTTTATCTCACTCTCTTTATCATCTCTAGCACTTACAATCACTACTGTTGTTCTTCCACTTCTATTTTTAACAATTTTTGTTAATTCTAGTCCATCACCATCAGGTAGCATCCAGTCAGTTAATACTAAGTCATAGTTTCTTATCTCTATAAAGTATTCTGCATCTTTAAAGTTTTCAGCTATATCAACTTGATAACCAAAATCTTGAAGCCCCTCTTGAAGTGTTCTGTTTAGTGTGCTTTCATCTTCAACTATTAATATTCTCATAAATATCCTTCCTATTGTAAACTTAAACTTAAGTTAAGTCTTATTTTAAAAAGTGGATTATATCATAAAAAATTACAAAATTAAAGAGTTTTTAAGTTAAATTTTCAAATTTATTTTTTTCCAAAGTTTATTATTAATTTATATTAGATATAATCATTAAAAAAGTAAAAGGTAGAAATATGTTTAGTAATGGTAAAAAAATAATATTAAGTTTAGTTACTAGTATAATAGTAGCAAACAGTGCATTAGCTGTTGACAATAAAGTATATGCAACAGTAAATGGTGATAAGATCACATCTGAGGATATTGCATTGGCTATAAGAGATCCAAGGGTAAATTTCGATACATTACCAAAAGCTACTAAAAATGATATAATAAATAAACTTATTGAACAAAAACTTTTATCTAAAGATGCTTTACATACTGACATAATAAAGAGTGCTGAATATATAAAAAGTTTAGAGACTATTAAAGAGAATCTAGCACTTCAGTTATTAGTAAAAAATATGCACGATAATATGGTTGTAACCGATAAAGATGTAAAAGCATTTTACAATAAATATAGATCAAAATTTGTACAACCAGCACAATTAAAAGCAAGTCATATTTTAGTAAAAACTAAAAAAGAGGCAGAAGATATTATAAATAGTTTAAAACACTCACATAATATTAAGGCTGATTTTACAAAAATAGCCAAAGAGAAATCTACAGGACCATCAGGTGTAAATGGTGGGGAATTGGGTTGGTTCACAAAAGAGAAGATGGTACCAGAATTTAGCAATGCAGTATTGAAGTTAAAAGTAGGTGAGTTTACAAATGAACCTGTGCAAACACAATTTGGTTATCATATTATATATCTTGATGATAAAAAAGATGAAACAGTAGTTCCATTGTCTATGGTTAAAGATAAGATTATAGAGAATATTAAGCAAGAGAAAATTATGGAAGAGTTATCTAAAAAAGTAGCACAACTTAAAAAAAGTGCAAAAATAGAATATAAATAATAAAGGGGAAAATATATGGCAGTATTAGATATAGTAAAAGCGGGAGTTTTAACAGGTAGTGAAACAAAAAAATTGTTTGATTATGCGAAAGAGAATGGTTTTGCAATACCAGCGGTAAATATTGTAAATACAGAGTCTATAAATGGTGTACTTGAAGCAGCAGCTAAAGTAAACTCACCAATTATTTTACAATTTAGTAATGGTGGATCTACATTTTTTGCAGGAAAAGGGTGTAAAGCACCAAACGCTTCTCTCCTTGGGGCAATTAGTGGAGCAAAACATATCCACATGATGGCAAAAGCTTATGGAGTACCAGTAGTTCTTCATACAGACCATGCAGCAAGAAAACTTTTACCATGGATAGATGGATTACTTGAAGCTAGTAAAGAGCATTTTGAAGCAACTGGAAGACCACTTTATAGCTCACATATGTTGGATCTAAGTGAGGAACCAATAGAGGAGAATCTTGATACTTGTGTAGAGTATTTTAAAAAGATGGCAAAACTAGATATGATGATTGAGATTGAACTTGGTATTACTGGTGGTGAAGAGGATGGTGTTGATAATAGTGATGTTGACAACTCACTACTTTATACACAACCAAGTGAGGTTGATTATGCTTATGAGAGATTAAATGCTATTAGTCCTAACTTTACTATTGCAGCATCTTTTGGAAATGTTCATGGTGTATATAAACCAGGAAATGTTGTATTAACTCCAAAAATATTAGACAATAGTCAAAAATTTATCCAAGATAAACATAACCTAGATCCAAAACCTATAAATTTTGTATTTCATGGGGGAAGCGGTTCAGCTTTAGAAGAGATAAGAGAAGCTATATCTTATGGTGTTATTAAGATGAATATAGACACAGATACACAATGGGCATTTTGGGATGGTGTAAGAAAATTTGAAAAAGAGCATCATGATTATCTACAAAGTCAAATAGGAAACCCTGAAGGTGATGACAAACCAAATAAAAAATATTATGACCCTAGAGTTTGGTTAAGAGCTGGTCAGTTAAGTTTAATCCAAAGATTAGAAGTAGCATATAGTGATCTTAACTGTTTAGATAAAAACTAATATATTTTAAATAAGTTATGATATTTTCATAACTTATTTTACTGTAATTATGAAAAAAATATATGCTATTACTGTTTCAGTTTTTATATTAATTGTTGCTTCTATTATATTTCAATTTTTAAAATCATATTTTAGTACATTGCAGTTGAGCGGTGCAATGCTATTTATAACTGAAACGATTAAAATTTTACCATTGATTTTTGGTGTTTTACTAGTGAAGTTTAGTTGGAAGAGAATTTTAAATGATTAGAAAACTATTCAGATAACTAAATCTGAATAGTTTATATTATTACATACCTGGTATTCTTGGTATTTTTCCAAGTTTAGAGTTTCTACAGTACCATCCCCAACCTTTTTTAAGCCAATGTCCAATAACTGGCATAGGGATCATCTTACCACCTTTATTATCTCTATATACAAAAGCAGCACCATCACCACTATCCATAACACATAAGATATTTAAATGATCTGCATAACCTTTTTTAGAGTCACTTCCTTGCTCCATTTGAGCTATGTTATAAGCAACATTTCTAGCCATAACCTCTGCAATATGACCTTGCTTAGCTCTCCAATCTGGTCCCTCTAAAGCACTACTGTCACCTATACAAAATACTTTCTCATTGTTTTCAACTTCACAATAATCATTTATCTTAATAAGTCCAGCATCATTTACAGGTAGGTCACTATTAAAAAATACATCATGACCATTTCCAGCAGGGATAAACATAGTAAAATCTGATTCTAATTTACTATCATCTTCAAAAATAATACCATCTGGAACAAACTCTTTAAATTTTTTACCAAAATGTGTATTTATATCTAATCTTTTAAAGAAAACATCCATCATCTTTAAAGCTTGTTTACCCATTCTTGCACCTGGTTCTGCCATTGGAGCAAAAAATGTTAGTTCAAATTTATCTCTTATACCTAATTTTTTAAGCTGGTTGTGAACATTGAAAATAACCTCAAATGCAGGACCACCTCTTACATTGCTTGGATCTTTTGGATTTCCACCAAACCCCATAGCTATTTTACCACTACCTTTTGCAATAAGTTCATCTATTTTCTCTTTAATTTTAATAGATTCTGTTGGCTCTCCACATATAGATAAAAAGTTTTCACTACCTTTATGTTTCATTTTACCACTACCCATAGCAACAACTAAATATTCATATTTAAATTGATTATTTTTACATATAACTTGATTCTCTTCAGATTTGATCTGTTCAACATCATCAATAATTAGTTCAAAGTCATGCACTTTTGCTAATTCATCTAATGGAACACACATATCTTCAAATTTTGATTCACCTGTAGGGATCCAAATAGAAGTAGGGAATATATAAAAATAGTCTCTATTAGAAACTAGAGTTACATTTTTAACACCCTCTTTTTTAAGAAATATTGCACACTCTAAACCTGCAAATCCACCACCTAAAATTAATATCTTTTTATTATTCATTAGTTTTCCCTTATATAACTTTATTTAATTACAAAAATAAGATAGTGTTATTTTAATAAAATAACCTAAATAAATACTTAAAAAAATATCTTATAAAGAATTAAATTAAAAATTTGTAATAAAATTTACTATATTAAAATAGGATGATAGAGATTTTAATGTTTTAAGATTATTTTTGATACAATAATAGCATGATAGTATATGGAAAACAAACGGTATTTTATATTTTAGATAATCATCCTAAAATTATAAAGCAGATATACCTAACAAAAGAGATTGATAAAAAACTTTTTAAAAAGTTTATGGATGTAGGTGTAAAGGTTATAAGACCAGATGCTAAAAAAGCTCAGGCTATGGCAAAAGGTGGAAACCATCAAGGTTTTTTACTTGAGATAGATGAGTTTAAATTTACCACTTTACAAGAGATTAAAAATGGTGAATTTGTAGTAGTATTAGATGGTCTAAGTGATGTTGGTAATATTGGTGCTATTATGAGAAGTTGTTACGCTTTAGGTGTAGATAGTGTTGTTGTGTGTGGTTTAAAAAACTTTAATCCAGCTCCAATTATCCGTACAAGTAGTGGTGCTATGTTGGATATACCTGTAGCTACATCGTATAATAGTTACGATTTAGCAAATGAGCTTAAGCAGGTTGGTTTCTCACTTGTAGGTGCTGATATGGATGGATATGAATTAAATACTATATCTAGAGAAAAAGGGCAAAAAATAGCACTATTTTTGGGTAATGAATCTCAAGGTTTATCAAATAAGTTAAAGAAAAAATTAGATCTTAAAGTATCTATAGGTATGAGAAATAATTTTGATAGTTTAAATGTATCAGTTGCGGCTGGTATACTTATATATGCTTTAAAGTAGATCTAAAGGGTAGGTATGTTTAAAAATCTATTTTTACTTTTTATCTTTTTAACATCATTAAGTGGTGATATATTAGATGATAAGATTAGAAATATTATTGGTGAAAAAACATACCTTATAAATAAAAACCTTATCAATCTTATTTTCAAAAAAAAAGATATATTTGTAATAAATGGTAAGATAAATTATAGTAAACTATTCACCACACTTAAAAAAAATGGTTTATTGGATCTAAAATTTGATAAGCCTCAATATGTTAATATAGAGTTTGATATCATAGGTAATGGTTTTGAGGGGTACAAAATCTTAAATGATACTATGGAGTCTTTGGGTTATGGATACTTTTTTACAAAAAGTTTAAAAAGGGTAGATAATGAGCTTAGATGGGATATAGTTTTTAAAGCTGAATATATGATTGATTCTGTAATTTTAATAAAAGAGTTACAACGTAATAGATCAAAAGTAATCGATGTATATAAAAACTCAAATAATATTTGGTATTATAAAATAGATTTTAGTAAAGCTGTATTATGTAGTGCTAAGGTGGTACAAACTGATGAGAAGGTAAGATTTAAGAAGCCATTAAGAGCTTATTTTATAAAAATAGATAATGCAAAAAAAATATCTATTTATAGTAAAAAGCTAAATAATTGGTTTCCAAGTTTAGTTTTTTTTGATAAAGATTTAAATGTTTTAAAAGTTATCAAAAAAAATAGAGTGTATAGAAAGTATAATATAGATATACCAAAAGATACAGTATATATAGAGATAACTGATCTATACAATTTAATAAATATTAAAAGAGGATTAACAATCATCTTACGATGAGTTTAATAGGAGAGGAAAAAAATGTTTGATGAGATAAAATTTAATAGAGTTGATAAGTTACCAAAATATGTATTTGCTGAGGTAAATGATCTAAAAATGGCACAAAGAAGAGCTGGTGCTGATGTGATCGATTTTAGTATGGGAAATCCTGATGGTGATACACCATACCATATTAGAGAAAAATTAGTTGAAAGTGCAAAAAAAACAAAAACACATGGTTACTCTTCATCTAAAGGGATCCCAAAACTTCTTGATGCTATTGCTGGATGGTATAAAAGAAGATATAATGTGGATCTTGACCCACAAACACAATGTGTGGCTACAATGGGTAGTAAAGAGGGGTATGCACACCTTACATATGCTATTGTAAACGATGGAGATGTAGCGGTTGTACCAGATCCTACATACCCTATTCATAACTACGCTTTTATCCTTGCTGGTGGTGAGGTAAAAAACTTTGGGATTGTTTTTGATGAGCATTACAATATAGATGAGGATAGATTTTTTGAAGATCTTCAAGAGATATTTGATACAGCACCAGAAGGTAAACGACCAAAATATGTACTTGTAAACTTCCCACATAATCCATCAACTGCAACTGTTACACCAGAGTTTTACGTAAGATTAGTAAATATGGCTAAAAAAGAGAGATTTTATGTAATAAGTGATATTGCATATGGAGATATCACATTTGATGGGTATAAAACACCATCAATTATGTCAGCACCAGGTGCAATTGATGTTGCAGTTGAATCTTTCACACTTAGTAAATCATATAATATGGCAGGATGGAGAGTAGGATTTTTTGTAGGTAACACAAGACTTATTGGTGCCTTACAAAAGATAAAATCTTGGCTAGATTATGGTATGTTTACACCTATTCAAGTAGCAGCAACTGTTGCACTTAATGGGGATCAAAAATGTGTACAAGATATAACTGACAAATATGATCATAGACAAGATGTATTAATAGATGCATTTAAAAATGCGGGATGGGATATTAAAAGAAACAAAGCTAGTATGTTTGTATGGGCAAAACTACCTAAAGTTGTAGAGCATATGGGTTCTTTAGAGTTCTCTAAAAAGCTTTTAGTTGAAGCTGGTGTTGCAGTTGCTCCTGGTATTGGATTTGGAGAGCATGGGGAAGGTTATGTAAGAATCGCTTTAATAGAGAATGATAAGCGTATAAGACAAGCTGCTAGAAATATAAAGAAATTTTTAAAACAATATGAAGAGGCTAAATAAGATGTTGAAAATTGGAATTATAGGTGTAGGTACAGTAGGTACAAGTGTATGCAAAATATTAGAAGAGAATAAAGATATTATAACTGCACGAGCTGGTGTTGAGATAAAAGCGGTTAGTGGAGTGGTAAATAATTTATCTAAAAAAAGAGATGTTTCTATAAAGCTAACTGATAATGTGGATGATATACTAAATGATGATAGCATAGATATTGTAGTAGAGCTTATGGGTGGTGTTGAAAAACCATACGATGTAGTAAAAAAAGCTTTAGAAAAAGGAAAAGCAGTAGTTACTGCAAATAAAGCACTTTTAGCATATCACAGATATGAGTTGCAAAATATAGCAGGTGATACAGCTTTTGAGTATGAAGCAGCAGTTGCTGGTGGAATACCTATAATTAATGCACTAAGAGATGGTCTTAGTGCAAATCATATAGTTTCTATAAAAGGGATTATGAATGGTACTTGTAACTATATGTTAACAAAGATGATAAATGAGGGTGTTGAGTATGAAGCAATACTAAAAGAGGCTCAAGAGTTAGGATATGCAGAGGCTGATCCAACTTTTGATGTGGGTGGATTTGATGCTGCACATAAACTTCTAATTTTAGCAAGTATAGCTTATGGGATAGATGCTAAACCTGAAGATATACTAATAGAGGGTATTGAAAATATTAGTAGTGAAGATATATCTTTTGCTAAAGAGTTTGATTATAGTTTAAAACTTCTTGGTATTGCAAAGATGAATAATGAAGAGGTTGAGTTAAGAGTTCATCCTGTATTGATACCAAACTCTGAGATGATAGCTAAAGTTGATGGTGTTATGAATGGTGTTAGTGTAATTGGTGATAAAGTAGGGGAGACTATGTATTATGGTGCTGGTGCTGGTGGTGATGCAACTGCAAGTGCAGTAATAGCAAATCTTATAGATATAGCAAGAGCAGGTAAAAGTTCACCTATGTTAGGATTTAAAAAGCCACTTGAATCTGGTCTAAAACTAGCAAATCTTGATAATATTCAAACTAAATATTATTTAAGAATGGAGGTTGAGGATAAAACTGGAGTTTTAGCAAAAGTAGCTGCAATCCTTGGGGCTAAAAATATATCTATAAAAACAATGGTTCAAAAAACATCAGTAGAGGGTAGAGCTAATCTATTATTATCAACACATAGATCAAAAGAGTTAGATATTAAAAATGCATTAGAGGAGCTAGTTCAATCAAAAGTTGTAGATAATCTACCAACAATGATTAGAATTGAGGATTAAGTTTTGTTAAAATCTATATTTAGAGAGTATGATATCCGTGGTATCTACAATAAAGAGTTAAATGAGAGTAGTGTAAAAAAATTAGGGTACTATTTTGCATTAGAGGTTAAACGAAGAGTAAAAGATGCTAAATATATTAGTGTTGGTTATGATGCAAGAATTCACTCAGAACAACTTCAAAAATGGTTAGTTAGTGGTATTAATTTTGCAGGACTAGAGGTACTTACTATGGGGCTTGTACCTACACCTGTAAACTATTTCTCAAACTTTAGATCTTTTGATGGTAAAACTACATCTGCATCTATTATGATCACAGGTTCACACAATCCACCTGAATATAATGGATTTAAGATCACAATAGATAAGCAACCATTTTTTGGTGATGATATATATGCTATTGGTGATATTATAATAGCAAGTGATATTACAATTCCAGATGAAACAAAAATGATTACAATAGATGCAAAAGAGCAATATATAAATTATATGGTAGATGAGTTTTCATCTTTAGATCTAAGTGGGCATTCATTTATTTTTGATTGTGGTAATGGAGCAGCTGGTGCATTATTAGGTGAGTTGCTTAAAAAATTAGGTATAGATTCAAAAATTATATTTGAGCAACCTGATGGAACATTTCCAAATCATCATCCA
>Ga0256828_1002157_pt1 | contig 11908 bp, 9 predicted proteins | sample CV88metaG_FD_185993 | JGI IMG/M metagenome (GOLD analysis project Ga0256828, IMG submission 185993) | Hydrothermal vent microbial communities from East Pacific Rise, Pacific Ocean - CV88 | ecosystem: Environmental > Aquatic > Marine > Hydrothermal vents | place: Pacific Ocean: East Pacific Rise... | reverse complement strand
AAAAAGAGTTTTTGTATGGTAAGTATAGCAAGACTCTTTGGGTAGCGTAAATGTTGAATTCTACAAAGCCCATAGATGATGCTACACCACTTGATGATATATCTGGACTAAAACTGTCAAATGATAAGTCATACTCTTTAAAAGAGATATATGTATATGAAGCAAACAACATAGCACTTGCAACATTAAAATACCTCTCTGCTCCACCATCAAAAACTTTAGCACCATTTACTTATGAGTGGATGCAACAACTACATTATGATATGTTTGGTAATGTATGGGATTGGGCAGGTAAGTTTAGACAAGTGGAACTATCTATCGGTATAAAAGCTTATCTAGTTCCAACTACACTCAAAGAGTTAGCAGATGATATAGCCTACTGGGATAAACATAAAACTTTTGATATATATGAGATAGCTTCAAGATTGCATCATAGAGCAGTTCAAATTCATCCATTTTTAAATGGCAATGGCAGATGGAGCAGAATGTTGGCAAATATCTATCTAAGACAAAAAGGTTCTATGCCTGTAAAATGGCAAGAAGATTTACTATCAAATGAAAATCCAAAAAGAGATGAGTATATACAAGCTCTCAAGATGGCTGATAGTGGGGACTATCAAGCTTTGATTGAGATGCATAGGATGACTTATTGAGGTTTTAAAACTTTTTGCTTCTTTTATGTCTGGTTGATGATATTTTTTATCCTGTTTATAAAAAGAGTTTCTATCTCTGTGATATTGTTATCATTTAAGTTTTCTAACTCTACACCATCAACTACAAATTTGGTAGGAGTATGGTCAAACCAACTTTCACTAAAACATAGTTTGTGATCATAATCAGCTTCCATAGGGTACAAAAGTCCACCTGCTATCACTTCATAACCACTGTTTTGATAATAACTCATATAAGTATGGATCTGAAAAAAGTCATTTCTATCCAAATCCCAAACACCATCTTTTGTACCTCTAAAGAGCATCTTTTTATACTTGGTATCAAAAACCAAAACTTGATTATCTTTTTGCATTACAATATCAGGTATGATTTTTCTTGTAAAAAAGTTATCTTTATATAGCTCTACTTTTGGGCTACTGATACTCCAATCACTAAACTCTTTTTGAAGTAACTTTCTCATATATATCTCAAACAACATAGCTACATTGATGATAAATCCATAAGTCTTTTTGTCGTTGTTTTTATCTTGTTCTAGTGAGTTTGCATTGATGATGTATTTGGCATACTCTAGCACTTTTTTATATGGTGCAAATATAGGATTGTTTAGTGCTTTTGAGTTGAGTGATTTTTGTACTGTATGATTTGATACAAACTGATTACTTCTGTGTTGTTTGAGGTGTGTTTTGATATGAGATATATTTTTTGTAGATATTTGCTTTGATTTTTCTATGATAGATACTGTTTTATGAAGTACATCTATTATCTCTTGTATCTCTTTTTGTTCACGACTTTTTGATGATACTTTTCCTTTAAAAGGTATATCATTTTTTATAAACCTGTTTATATCTATAGTGCCTTTTAGTTTCATATCGTGATGTTTTATCGTTGTATAGCTTTTGGGAAGCCCAAGTAAAAAAGCTTTTTCAAGTGTTTGCACAAAAAGATAATGCAGTATAAATTTGGAGTAGTCTATCTGCTCTTTTTTACTAACTTTTCCACTGACATCTACATCATCAAGATAAACACTATCGGCAAAGTTTAACATCCGTTTTAAAAAAGTATCTGAAAATCTTGACTTTATATCTATATCTATACCGTTATATTTAAACTTACCTATATAGTTGCCTGTTTGAGCGATATATTTGTATTCTTTATCTATTTGTATCTTTTTAACAGAAATAATTAAGTCATCTTCGCTATCTTCACTTTTAAAGAGAATAAAATTATTTTTATCTTGTTTGTAGTCTTTTAGAGTGATGTGAAGATTATTTCCTATAACTCTTTTATTTTTAGTAATCTCTATATAGCGAGTATTTTTATAGTTAAAACTATTAAAATTATCAGTTAGCTGTATCATTTTTATCTTCAGGAATAAAAACTTTTTTTAATTCATTCATTTTTTCATCAATCTGACTTTCATCAACTATACTTCTTAAATACTCTTCTAAAATAGGTTTTAATTCAGTATCAAATAATATTTTTTTACTTATATTCGGAACTTTACCATTTATTTGAATAGCTTTTAAAAAATATGAATGTCCCAATTGATAATTTTTTCCAATTATTGTCGCTATTTTTTTATTTAAATTTACACAAGACCTTTTAAAATTTTCATCATATTTATCTTTAATTACTTTATAGCTTGTCTCTTTTTTTATCCAAGTAAACCTTCGTCTTAATGCTAAGTCAAAACTTTCTATACTTCTATCAACATCATTCATCGTTCCTATAAAATAGATATTTTCAGGTACTCCAAAATATCTTTCTCCATTCTCATCTAGCTCTAATTTATCATTTGTCTTTACTACAATATGTTTATCTTCCCACATAGATGAATATTGTGTTTTGATCAATAAAGAATTTGTATCTATTTTGCCATCTTTTATCCTTATTCGTTTATCTTCCTCTATACAAACAAGTAATTCTCCAAATACTCTTGAAAGTTCAGCTCTATTTATTTCGTCTGCTATAAAATAGTATTTTTTAGGTTCTCTTTTTTCTTTATCTGCATTTTGAAGCTCTTTAAAGGCTTCTATACACATTTGCTTAAATTCTCCATTGACTAATTCTAATTTTATATCTTTTGAATCAGATTTTATAGGTTTGATACCTTCTATAAAATCTTCATATCCATAACTTGGATGAAATTGAACAAATTTAAATTCTATATTTTCTTGATTTTGAAGTTCTTGTAAAATACCATAAGTTTTACCCGTACCTGGAACACCATAATAAATTATGTTTTTATTAACTTCTAAACTTTTACTATCCCATAATTTTCGTATATGTGGTAAATAAAAAAAGTAGATTCCTTTATGTGTATCTCCACCTAATTTATTTTTGATACATTTTATCTTCCAATCAATTTCAGGATTAAAATTCTCTTCTTCATCTTCACATATCAAATCTTTAAAAGTAGTAACTATGGCTTCTTTATGTCCCATACTAACAATCGCTTCATACTTATCTGGATCAAAAAAATGTAATAAAGCGTGAAATATTGAAGCACTTCTTTCTAAACTACCTTTTTTGCCATCTACAATTTGACTATTTTCTAAATCTTTTTCGCCACTAATTGTAACTTTATTATAGTTTTCTTTTTCTGTTAATATTTCTATAAAAACTTGCTGATCTTGTTCTTTTTGATTTAAATAGTCATTTAAAAACTTTATTACAAAAGCGATTTCAGACGGTTTGTTTGTATTGTAGTATGTTCCTGTACTTGCAATGCCTTTGATTTTCTCATTAAAAAATGGATTCTTTTTAAGTTCAATCTTTTTAAGCTCTTCATTTAAATCTAAAACTTCTTTTACACTTGAAATTGTACTATCCATTTTTGCATTTGAAGGAACTAATCGCCATAACCAAATAATATGTGCTAAAACTTCAATAGCATTTTTTTGAATAAATTTATTTGTATCTATAAGGTTACTATCTTCAACTAATTGAATTCTCATTTTATCTATAAAGGCATCTTTACCACCTAAACCATTATTTACAAAATTATCTACTAGATATTGAACACTATCTGTATTTAAAATTTGCTCATCACTATCTAATCTAAATATAGATTTTTTCTCTTCTAAAAATCTTTGCTTAAAACACTTAAAAGCTGTTTTATAATCTTCTATATTTTTACACTCATATTTATTTTGATTTTCTTCACTCATCGTTAAAAAGTCCTTTTTCTACACTCTATCAATCTTTTATCTTCTAATTCTACCCTAATCTTTTTAAACCAAAAACCATACATATAAGATAGCACCTCATCTCTTATTTGTCGCTCATTTCATAGTAGGTCATTTATGGTTACTTTTTTTGATATGTAGTTGATAAGTCTGTCTTTGTATTGTTTTAAAATATCATTTTGTTTTAAAAGATGAGATTGCAATGTAACTCTTTTTTCATAAGTATCTAGCTCTATGGTTTTATATAGTTGTTTGAGATAGTTTGTATCATCGGTAGGTAAGTTTAACTGCACTATATCTATAGTAGTGCTATAGCTTTTGACCAACCCTACATTATAAGTACCTCTTACAAAACCATAAAACCATTTACAATTATATGTTTTAGATATAAAACTATCTTCTTCATCTTTTAATGCGATAGCCCCTAAGTCTAACAGATACTCTTTTGCAGATGAGTTTAGTGCTTCTAAATCTTTGTTGAGGAAAAATCTCCATTTATCTCTAGGCTCACCAAAAGATGAATTTTGTAAACCATCCTCTGTAAAATCAAGTACAAGATAATGATTGGCTACAATGTCTGTATAGTCTATCATTTTGTTTAGTTTCTGATAAGTATCATATATAGTTTTTTTGGAAGACACATCTTTAGATGAGTTCAATATATCATCAAGTACCAATGCTGTCAATGTTGTTATATCCTTTAACATAACTTTTCCTTTAGTAGTCTATGGTAGGATTATCTTGTATCAGTTTGACATCTTTATGTCTGGTTAAGCTTTAGCAAAAAACATCACACCATATCAAAAAACTCTTTTATATCCTCTATCTGATCTTCTATGTTTTCAAAACCGTGATTGCCACCTTGGATGATGATTTTCTTTGAGTTTTTAAACCTCTCAACACCTTCTTTGTAAGGTAGTAACTCATCTCCTGTTTGAGTCAGTAGCATATATAGCTCGTATTTTAAATCTTTGACTTCATATCGTTTGAGTAAGTCTATGTGATGAGTGTTCCACTCATAGTAGCTATCATCATAGAAGTTTTTAGCACTGTCTATAAACTTGGAGAGTGTTTTGGTCGGATTGACTGAAGGGTTGAGCAAGACAGCTTTTATGTCAAACAAATCTGCCAAATATGTAGTATAGTATCCACCCAAAGAAGAGCCTATGAGATAGACTTTTTCATACTTTTGGGCAAAACTTATCATCTCTTTTAGTGTCTCTATCGCAAGTGTTGGGTTGTATGATAAAGAAGGAGCTATAAAAGATTGATTTTCAAATATCTCTCTTAAGATTTTTGCTTTATTGCCTTGACCACTTCCACCAAATCCGTGTATGTAGATTATCATATTTGTATCCTTTTAGTTTGTAGTATTATATGTTTTGGATAAGATACTTTGATGACAGATGTGTTTTATCTCACACCATTCACAACTCTGCTCATCGCGATTGTCAAATCCAAAGTTGCCATTTTCTATATCGTTTTTTATACGCATAACTAGCTCTTTGAGTTGTGTTTCATACTCTGTATTAAAACTTTTGTTAGTGAGTACCCCAAAGTGTGCCAAAGGTTTGTCTGTGTTGAAACTCAGCATATATGCACTGTGTGTTTTGTTGGGGTAGAGCTGTTTTGCATAGAGTAGATAGAGTGCTAGTTGGACATCTTGGAGTGTATCTATCTTCTCTTGTATTTTTTTATCTTCGCCTTTTTTACTTTTTACCTTTTTTGATTTGTAGTCTATGATGTTGATATGCTCTTGCAGGTTGTCAAACCTGTCTATAGCCCCTTTGATGAAGTAGTTTTCATCATCTTCGTTTTTAAGTTGGTATGGTTTTAGACTCTTATCAAGAGCAAACTCTTTTTCAAACTCTGTATGCCTAAAGTGTTCAAACTCCTCTGCTTGTTGGATATAATACTCGACAAATTTAGCTAACAAACCTGCTTCTCTTTCATCTATCAATCCTGCTTGAAGTGTAGAAAGAAAGATTTTGTGATGTATGTTTTCTTCCATATCAAACTCTTGCATAAAGTCTTTGTATGCTGATATAGAGATAGAGTACATCATCTCTTTGTAGTTTACACTTTCAAAGCTACTCTCTTCTAAAGAGCGTACTTTAATACCAAAGTATTGGAAACAAAGATGCATCAAGCTACCTTGTTGCATCACATCAAATCCATCATCACTTTTTTGTGGAGCTTTTAGAGGGATTTTGTATCTATAGAGATATGCCAAAGGACAAGATATATACTTGTTTATCTGTGAAGCAGACAGATGTTTGGCATCTATACCTAAAACACCTTTGCCATCATAGTTTGTCAACTCTGGATTTAAGATACTCTCATAATACCTTTGAGTATGTCTGTCAGGTTGTTGGGTACACCCATCAAGTGCTAAGTGGGGTACACTTTTGATATCTTGTATATCTATAGTATCATCAAACACTATATCATTTAGCAAAACAGAAGGACTTAACTCTCTTTTGTCACTGTATGAAGCTGTGATGATGTAGAGTTTTTCACTTACTCTTTTGAGTTCGTTTAGTTGCGTTTGTGAGCTTGTGAAGTAGTTGTTTGCATAAAAGTATCTCAACTCATCTTCATAACTATACAAAAAGTTATCATCGGCTTTTGGTGGAAAGTGGTTGATATCTGTACCTATAAAGATGATATGTTTGTAGTGTTTGTTGAGTCCTACTATCTGGTTTGGCTCAGTTATCTCTATACCTATCTTCTCATCCAAGATAGTGATGTTGTCTTTGAGTTTGTCTTGGATTGTTTGACTCCACTGTAGTTCTAACCTCTCATAAAGTAGTTTCAAGACTTTAAGTTGTGTACGGTACTGGTTTAGAGCCATTTGTACTTGTGGATTTTTGTCATTGTGAAATGCTTTTAATGGTGTCCCTATAGAGCTAAAACCTTTGAGGGCATATTCGTCTAAAAAGAGTTTATAAAGTGGAGCATACTCTTGTATATCTGAAGCTACTATAAGAATATCACTGCTTTTGACACCATCTTCAAGTAACTTCCTAGCGATGCGTATCGCTGTTTTGACTTCATCTATGTTGTCAAACACTTCATTGGCAGGTTTTATGATAGTAGTAGGGTACTTTTGTATATTAGTTTGTGGTATCTTATGATAACAAGATAGTTTGTCCAAAATCTGTTCTTGTTTTTTTGATTTGATATAGCATATATCACCTATCGTAAAAGTATCTGTATATATATCTTGATAAGATGTGGTAAACTCAGCACTCCAATGAGCCAATACCCACTGCTCTATATCAGCCAAATCAACCAAGTTGTGCTTTTTTTTATAAGCCTGATAAGCATCATCTATGCGTATCATAGCTTGATATTTGTCGCCTTTGAGCAATCTCTCAAAGGCTATATCGTTTCTATGACATTTCAAGATAAATCCATAGATAGTAGATAAACTTTGAGCATCTTTATCAAGATAAGAGAAGTAAGATATATCCAATGTTTGGATAATCTTATACAAGATAGATGTCGCAACTATCTCATCTATAAGTATCTCAAAGTTATGAGCTTCAAATACTTTTACTATAAACGCATCAAGTGTGATGACACTATCAAACGGTTTGGGTATCTTTTGTTGTTTTAAATCTCTGGCTTTTTGATTGGAGTAAGTGATATACAAGTTTTGTTTTAATGTATCCATAGGTAGTGCCATCCTCTCTTTTGTCTTTATGAATTATACTAAAAATCCCATCTTTTTTGTATGGTTTTTGTCTGTTTTGACTTTTATCTCTTCTTTTAACCTTTTAACAAACTCTTCAAGAGTATCTATAGGGTTAAACTTGTGTTGTCGCATAACTGTCGCAAAATCGCCTGGAGTTAGGTTTGTTACATCAAAAGATTTGATAATATCTGTTTTTTTGGTATCAAAATCCAACACTTTAGCGTAACTCAACAAAAGTTTTTGAGCCTGTTGTGGTTGTAGTGCTTTAAACTCTAGCTTCATATCAAATCTTCTAAGACTTGCTTTGTCAAGGTTATCCAAGAGATTTGTAGTAGCTATAAACACACCCTCAAAGCTTTCCATTTGTGTAAGCATCTCATTGACTTGTGTTACTTCCCAATTGGCATTGGTTTGAGTTCTGTCTCTTAAAAAACTATCTACCTCATCAAAGATAAGTACAGCCTTTTTCTTTTTGGCTTCATCAAATGCTTTGGCGATATTTTTCTCTGTACCACCTACCCACATACTCAAAAGGTCACTGCCTTTTTTGACTATCACTTTACGACCAAGCTTTTTTGCTATATACTGACCATAGGCACTTTTACCTGTCCCTGGGATACCATAGAAACATAAACGGGCATTTTCATCTTTGCTGATACCTTGAGCCAAACGCTTTAAGTTGGTATCTACATTGATGATTGTAGGATCATAAGTGTTTGGCAATCTATCTTTTGGTTTTTTCTTTGGACTTTTTAGTTTTTTGAGTCCTGTATATCTTTGAGCTTTGAGTGTTTTATCTATCAGACGATAGACTGTTTTTGAAAACATTTCAGGTTTATCGTATTTGGCAACTTTGATAGCTCTTTCTATAACAGCAGGTGATACATAAGGGTTTTTTGCTAGTTTTTTGATGATCTTTTTATCTATCATACCATTTGCATAGTGCAAGATGATCTCTATACGCTTTTTTTTGTTAGGAACTTTCATCTCTAAAGTCATATCAAATCTTCTAACGATAGCAGGATCTACACTATCTATATCGTTTGTAATCCATAGTGTTGGTATAGGGTTTGTCTCTAACATATGATTAATCCACGCTTTGTTATCTTGTTTTTTGTATGAAAAAAAACTTTGATAGTTATCAAATATATCTTCAGCCTCATCATACATTAGTATGACATTTTTATTTTTCAAAAGTGCCTGTGCATTTTTATATGCTTTGGTTCGTTCACGCAGATTTGCGGCATCATCATCTTCATCTATATAACTCACTTCATAAAGTTCTGACTTAAGCTCTTTTGCTATAGTTTTTGTAAGCTCAGTCTTACCTGTACCGGGGATACCATATAGCAAAACATTTACACCTTTGAGTTTGTCTTTGAGTGCTTTTTTGAGATACTGTTTTAGAAGTGTTACATCTTTTTTGATATAGTCATAATCTTTCATACTCAATGCACCATAAGATACTTTATGTATAGAATCTTTTAAGGCTAGGGTAATATCACTCTCTTGTGAGTAAAAAAGAAACTCTATAAAAGTATCTGAGGGCAATTCAAACTTCCCACTCAAATCACTTCTGAGCCAATTGTTTGATTGAAAAGTAACCAACGAAGAGCTAACAAGTGTAGCATTTGGTAAGAGAGCATTGTTGATTTTGTGATAATCTATATCCAAGATCAAAGCTAGAGCATCTTTTGCCTGTTTGCTTGTCAAATCATCACCAAGATAATCTATAACAGTATCAAATAACTTATAGCTTTTACCCATAACTGCAAATTTAAGGATTTCTAAATCTGTATCATCTAATCCTACAAGATTTGATAGATTTTGGAGATTTGTTTGAAAACTTGGCAGTATAGAAGGTTTTTTTTGTTGTTCTAACTTTTGTAACTTCTCATTAAGAGAGTTAAAGACTTCTTGTCTTGTAAAACTATCTGTATCTTTTTCTACATAGCTACCAAGATCAAGAAAATAAGCAACAGAATCATTATCAAAATAGTTGTTTTTATCTATAAACTCTTTAAAACCTCCTGCTCTGAGTAAAATACGAAGCATCCAAAGTGTTACTGTATCGATTAGCTCTTTTTCGATATATAGAGTTTTATCAAAGTTAAAAATGGAGTTATTTGGTTTATGTCTGTTGTGTCTTCTTCTCATAAGCTATCCTTTGATTTGTTTATATTGAAGTATATTATCAAAGGATGACATCTTTATGTCTGGATGATTATAGTTATTACTCCCTCAATGAATAGTCCGAATATTTGAGAGAAAGCAAAGAAGTAAGATGTGAGTTAAAAAATCTGTAGGACTAACTAGTTAATTCAAAGATTTTTTGGCTTACAGGTTGCTTCTTTGCTTTCTCCCCGAAGGGTGTAGTACTTTTGCCCATACTCTGCGTTAAATTTTTTTGAATTAGCTACGGCTAGTACTGCAAAAATTTGCCTTGATTATGAACAAAATTACTACATCAAAAATTCGGACTATTCATTGAGGGAGTAATAAGTATTTTCCCAAAAATATCGGATATCTTTTTCTATCTTATCGATCACTTTTGTTGCTTTGTCATAGTAAACTTTATCAAAGATAGTATCATCTATATATTTGGATACTTCTAAGTTATTGAGTATCTTTTTACATAATTTATGTTTCAAAAGAGATTCTATATGGATGACATTTCCCATAGTACCTATCACTACTACTATACTGTCTTTATGTTTAGTAGCTTCAAAAGCTCTATACATCTCTTTATATTTTGGAGCCAACCCTCCAAAAAATACAATATATGGTTTCACACCTTTCAATGAGTTACACTTAGGGCATCGGTCTTTGTTTATATCAAACAAGTTATATCCAATATCCCAAATATGTCCACATGCATTGCATTCCATTTTTCTTAACTCTCCATGCACATGCAAAACATCCCTACATCCTGCTCGTTCAAACAGATCATCTACATTTTGAGTGATAACATAACAATCCTCACCATATATTTGTTTTAAAGTAGCTACACTTTTATGTGCCTTGTTTGGTTTTACTTCATTTAACTCTAAGCGTCTTTGATTATAAAATGTATGTACTGCTTCAAAATTATGTTTCCAACTGTTTTGGTTGCAAATCTCTTCTATAGAGTAGTTTTCCCATAATCCATTAGTATCTCTAAATGTAGAGATACCCGATTCTGCACTTATCCCTGCTCCTGAAAATATGATTATTTTTCTCTTACCGTTATATTTGCTTATCATACTCTAAATCCAACTTTTCAAGTAACCCATCTATAAGGTTATGTATAGTTTGAAATTTTTCACTCTTTTTAAAATCATCATCAAGATATAGTTTACGGTTAATCTCTATCATAATCGATTTAACATTTTGATCTTTTCTATAATATCTTAAAGGAACTATCGTTCCTGCAAAAGGTTGATTTATCTCTACACTGTAACCTTTATCTGCAAAATAGTTATAAACATAAGAGAGGAGTTCCATAGGAGTATGAAATGCATCTGTCCCGATACAAATATCAGGTCTGATACTACTTTCTTCATGTGGAAGAATTTCGTTTGAAAAACTATGACAATCTATTATAAGAGATTTACCTTTTGTTTGTAGCTCATTTGTAACTTGTGTACTCAACTGCTGATGATGTGTATCATAGTAGGTAGATAGTATAAACTCTTTTTCTATTTTATCTACCACTCTAAGAGGTTTACCATAAGATGATTGGCTATAACATACCCCCATACCTTTTGTTGACATATACTCATCACTATCATCTCTAAAACGCTCAACATCACAATAAAGGCGACTATAAGGAAAAACAACTCTTTTTGCATTATCATATGAAAAAAGTTCATCTGTATGCCAATCAGTCATCCGTTGTAACTCTTTTTCCAAAGATACACCTTCAAAAACATAAAAATCTTTTGGCAATTTAGTTGAACTGTGAGGAATGTGTAAAATCATCTTTAGCTATCTCCATTTTTATTATTTTATCAGTATGATAGCGATATATTTGACAACTTTATGTCTGGTATATAAAAAAATTTATGAAAAAGTTATAATTTAAAATTTGTAGAAGTATGTCGCAATCAAATGATTGCGACGGAGATTTTAGTATAGACCAAATTTGCCATCGGCTCTTTTATACATAACTCTCATGTTTCCATTATAGTCGTTAAATACTATAAATTGTCTTTTTTTCTCAGCTTTTAGTGCTTCGATAGCTTCATCAAAATCTAATGGTTTGTGAAGTTCTAAATCCATAGGTACTATCTCTATCTCTTCAGCTTCCAATTCTGTAACTGCTTCAGCTTCAGCACCAAGGTCTGCAAAACTCATAACTTTGTGGTCT
>Ga0256828_1002155_pt1 | contig 11910 bp, 8 predicted proteins | sample CV88metaG_FD_185993 | JGI IMG/M metagenome (GOLD analysis project Ga0256828, IMG submission 185993) | Hydrothermal vent microbial communities from East Pacific Rise, Pacific Ocean - CV88 | ecosystem: Environmental > Aquatic > Marine > Hydrothermal vents | place: Pacific Ocean: East Pacific Rise... | reverse complement strand
TTAAAATGGCAAATAGATTTTATCGACAAGTTCATCGTACTCACTCTGTGCGACTGAGTCAATGGTAATGCCACCACCACTTTTATAATAGAGTTTCCCCTGTTTATTTTCTATAAAACGAATCATTACCCCTGAACGCAAAGAGCTTCCATCAAACACGCCAAAGATACCTGTGTAAAAATCTCTATCAAAATTTTCTATCTCATTGATGATGTTGACTGTGCTTTTCTTAGGTGTCCCTGTGATGGAACCTGCAGGAAGAAGCTGTGCAAGAAGTGAACCTAGGTTATCTCTCCAGTCATTGGGTAATTTTGCTGTAATTTTAGAGCTTACTTGTAGGAGTTCTTTTTGTCCAGCTTTTATTTTTTCTACATAACGAAACTTTTCTACTTTGACTTCAGAGCCTATGATGCCCAAGTCGTTACGCATCAAGTCTACTATCATCACATGTTCTGCCATCTCTTTTTTGTCTGCCAAGATGTGCTCTTTAGCTAAAGGAATGTTTGCATCTATGGTCCCCTTCATAGGGTAAGTGGCGATGCGTTCACCTTCCATTTCCACGAAACGTTCTGGTGAAAAACAGGTAAATTCATCTTTATAATAGAGTTTAAATTTTGCTCTTGCATAGGTGAAAATTTCTTTGAGCGAATAGTTTGTTTCTATAGGAGTTTTAAAAGTAAGGTTTAATAGATAGGTATTTCCAGAACGTATTTGTTCCAAGACTTCTTCTAAAGATTTTTTATAGAGAGAGAAATCTACAGGTTTTTTAGAAAAAGTAAGTTTTTGTTCTCTTTTTTTGACAGGGTAGTTACGCCATTCTTCTAATTTGTAGAAGATGTCATCATCTAATGTTTCAAGCGGTTCTGCGAAGATTTTATTTTGGTCGTAAGATATGATAAAGAGGAAAGGGGTACGGTGTTGAGCAAGTTTATTAATCTGCTCAAATCCTCTCTCTTTAGGTAGCCACATATTAAGCGTCTAAAAGGAGTAGTTTTAGTATTGCCATACGCATAAAAACACCATTTTTTACTTGGGTTAAAACTTTACAGCGTTTGTCTTCTAACATTTCATCGGAGATGTCTATGTTCCTCATGACGGGACCTGGATGAAGAAGTAAGATATTTCTCTCTCCCATGCGTTCCTTGCTAATGCAGTATTGTCTAGCGTAGTCATCATAGTCTTCGAAAAGTTCGGTTTCATGGCGTTCCAACTGTGCTCGAAGAGACATAATGACATCGACTTTGTCCATGACATCTTCTAGGTTTTTATACTGTGGCAGGTCACTGTCTGGCATAAACTGTTCAGGTGCAACCAAAAGTACATTCATCCCCATACGCTTCATGAGGCGTATGCCAGAACTTGCCACACGTGAACTAACGATATCTCCTACGATGGCGATGGTTTTACCTTTGACATCACCATTAAAATGCTCTACCATGGTAAAGAGATCTAGCAGTGCTTGGGTAGGGTGTGCGTAGTTTCCTGCACCTGCATTGATGACAGGTGTCATCTGCATATCGGCAAGGATTTGTGGTGTTTCATTTTCAGAGTGTCTGATGATAACCCCATCAGGCTCCATTGCACAAAGGTTTGCAAAGGTGTCTTCTAAACTCTCTCCCTTTTTTGCAGAAGACCTGCTTGGGTCTAAGTGTACAACGGTAGCACCCAAACGTTTCGCTGCCACTTCAAAAGAACTTCGTGTTCTGGTACTTGCTTCAAAGAAAAGGGTAATGAGAAGTTTATCATTAAGTAGTTGCTGAGGACGCTGTGCTTTAAAGCACGCAGCATCTGCTAAGAGTTGTGCTATCTGTGCATCAGAAAAATTATTTGTATCTACGAGATGTTGCATAGGCATCCTTAGTGGGTTCGGATTATAATTATGTGATTATAGCTAATGAAAGGTAAAATGTATGGAGAGAAAGGGTAATTTATGAAAAAAATAATATGGTACACAACATGAATTAACGCCCTATAATATGACTATTTAAGTCTTTTTCAATTAGATTTACTTTAAAATGAGGAAGGGTATATTGAAGGGGATAAAGATATATGGAGTTCATTGATTATTTTAGTGTTTATTGGCTTGTTATAAAATATCTTGTTTATTTCTCTGCCATCGTTATTTTATTGAGCGGATTAGATGATTTTTTTATAGATGTATATTATTGGGTGCGTCGCTTATGGAGAGGTGCAACCGTTTATCGTAAACATAAAGCTTTTAATGTAGAAGAACTTTATAAAAATGAAGAGAATCCTATTGCTATTATGGTGCCAGCATGGCAAGAAACAGGGGTAGTTGCTGAAATGGCTGCATTGGCAGCTTCTACTTTTGAATATTATAATTATCATATTTTTATTGGTACGTATCCTAATGATCTTGATACACAAGCAGAAGTTGATGAGGTAGTGAATCATTACCAAAATGTACATAAAGTAGTCACACGTAACCCTGGACCTACCAGTAAATCTGATTGTCTCAATAATGTTATTGAGCAGATATTTAATTTTGAAAAAAGTCATAATATTTCTTTTAAAGCATTTGTTTTACATGATGCAGAAGATGTTATACACCCACTTGAGTTAAAGCTTTTTAACCATTTACTCATCAAAGGTAACGATCTTATACAGGTACCTGTTGTACCTTTTGAGAGAAAATGGTATCAGTTTACGGCGGGACATTATGAAGATGAATTTGCAGAAGTACATGGGAAAGATATGCTTGTGCGAGAGAGTATTTTGGGTTTTGTGCCAAGTGCGGGTGTAGGAACGGCACTAAGTCGTAAGGCTATAGAAACACTTAGAGATGTACACCATGGAGAAGTATTTATATTGGGTACATTGACAGAAGACTATAACTTAGGTTATACGCTATTTAAAGAAAAAATGAAACTTATCTTTGTGCGGGTGCCTATAGAGATAGAATATACCGTTAAAAATATTTTTGGGAAAATGGTTACGCGTAAAAAAGAAGTACTCATAGCAGTAAGAGAGTTTTTCCCTTCTACTTTTCAAACAGCAGTACGACAAAAATCCCGTTGGATTATTGGTATTGTATTTCAAGGCTGGAAGACGATTGGATGGACAAGAAGTTTGAGAATGAATTATATTCTTTTTAGAGATCGAAAAGCAGTTTTTACAAATTTGGCAAACCTTTTAGCTTATTTTCTTGTGTTAAATATCGTACTTATGTCTATCTATGCCAAGCTAACTACAGATACATGGTGGTTTCCACCTTTAGTGCCTATAGATAGCTTTTTATGGACAATTCTTTTTATAAATGCTTTTTTCTTACTCAATAGAGTCATACAAAGAATGTACTTTACGTCACTTAACTTTGGAATACGGGGGGCGTTATTGAGTGTGCCACGTATTATCTGGGGGAACTTTATAAATATTGCAGCTATGTGGCGAGCAACAAAACAAGTATTTGGTTCAAGTCAAAAAGGGAAAGACCTCTCTTGGGATAAAACAACACATGATTTTCCTGTAAATGTCACCCTGCGTACACGTCTAGGAGAGATATGTATAGAAGAGGGTTTACTGGATGCTCAAAGCCTAGAAACATTGCTTGAAGAACAAAGAGAGACACATAAACCATTAGGAAGGCTACTCATTGAAAAACATATTATCAGTGAGCAACAATTGACACAGCTACTTTCTAGACAAAGTGAACTTACATACATTGAAATAACAGATGAACATGTAGACCATAAGGCTATTAAAAAAGCAAATCCTTATATGTTGCTAGAAAATGATTTACTTATACTAAAAGCAAAAGACGGTACACATCCTTTGGTTTCCTCTGGGCACATAGTAGATGTGATGTTGCAAAAATGTGAGCATACATTAGGGATGAAAACAGAACTTTATATTGCGCAGAGTAGTAGTATTGAAAGACTTCAACATATCTTATTGTTTGATGAGTTAACGACAGTAGAATTTAGACAATTAAAAACTATTTTAAAACAAAAAATGTTGCCAAAAAGTATTTTGCCGCAGATACTTGAATATAAATATAGTACAGGAGATGACTTGATTGCTAGTTGTCAACATTTTGGATTTTTACCTCCAGGTCAGCTTAAAAGGATTACACAATGAGATACTTTTTACTGATAGCTATTCTGTGTCAAACATTTATATATGCCAATATTATTGAAGATACTGTGACACAGGTAAAAAGTGATGCTAAAGCATTTCGTATTTATCCACGTTTGCAAAAAGCAAAACAACATATTGCAAAAAAAGAAGACAAAGAAGCAGAGGTATTACTAAAAAAAGTTTTAGATATCGAACCTGCACATAAAGAAGCAATAGATATGTTACTCACTTTGTGTATGAAAGATAATGATATACAGTGTGTGGAGAAGTATACAAAGGCTTTGAAATCATCCTCAAAAAGAGCATACTATTTAGCCAATATTTATTTTGCCAATAAGTCTTACAAAAAAGCATATCAAGAAATGGTAAAAATAAAGGATGGGAATGTTTTAAGTAGGGATGAACATTATACTATATCTCTACTTTCTTTGAAGTCAGCGATTTTATTGCAGAGTCATAACGTGAGTAAACAACTGTTAAAACAGATGAAAAAGTATAAGCATTTTATATGTAGTCAAGCACATGAAGAGGTTATCTCGTTACTCTTAGATGAGAAAAATATACGTTTGGGTGCAGAAGAGATAGATAGTTTTATATCTCAGTGCAAGGTGACAAAACTTTCAGAACAAAAACGTGTAACATGGATAGAAATTTTAAGAGATCATAATGAAATGTCTAAAGCCAACTTACTGGTAGAGACACTCTCTAGCAAACAAATAAAACTACAACAAAAGTTATCACTTTATATGGCACAAAAACAGTATGAACAAGCGGTTCAAGTGATGGAAAAAATGTACGAGAGAAATCCTAGTAAAAAGAATGGGGAAAAGCTTGCATACCTCTATGAAAAATCAGACAATAAAAAGAAACTGGAAGCTTTATATGTGAAGCAATATAGCCAAACAAAAAACCCAAAGACTTTAAAAAAGTTACTTTATTTATATAAGAAAACACCCAAGTCACTACTAGGGCATTACTATCCTTATGATGGCTTAGAAGATAAAGAGCGTTTTATTTTTACGGCACAGCTTATTGAGAAATTTGAAAAAGAAAAACAATATACTAAAGCAGTGCATATCTTAGATGCATTGGCACAATCAAATGCACTTAGCAGTAAAGAAAAAGAATTTATTGCATATAAATATTATCAGTATAAACAAGAGAAAAAAGCGATTGGTATGCTTAAAGAACTTTATGCAGTTAGTCCAAAAGAAGAGTATAAGAAAAAATTACTTTATATGTATGGTAAAAATAAAAAATATCGTAAGCAAAAAGAGACATTGCTTCTCTCCCATCTTTCATTAGAATGTAAAAAGAGTGAAGTAATGATGTTACTTAACCTAAACCCAAAAACAAAAAAAGTAGAGAAAGTACTTGAACACTATTACCCTTTTAAATGTTTAGAAAAGAAACAAAGAGCCTACGCGATAGTTAGACTGATACAAACAGGTCTAAAAACAAACAAAGGTAAAAAAGTAAATACATGGATGTCTCAGTTACTAAAAGAGAAAAGCATAGAAGGGAAAACGCTGCTTTCTTTAGCCTATGATTTACGAAAATATAAAAAGTATGCACTCTCAAGTAAGAGTGTAATGCGTATACGCAGTAAAGGTACTTTAGGTGCAAAAAAATATAGATTATTAGCAGAAAATGCATACAGTCAAAGAAGAGAAAATGAGGCACTAAAGTATTTTAAACTTGCTTATAAGTCTTCTCATACAAATCATGATCTGGCAAAAATAATTGCTGAACTCTCCTTAAAGCGAAAAGATAAAAAAACAGCATTGAAATATTTCACCAAATATCTTGATGTTAAGAAGAATCAATCTGTCACAATAGAAGCTTCATATCTTGCCTATGGTTTGAAAAAAACAAAGCAAACAAAAAATCTTTTAAATCGAATACGTAAACCTAACAAATCACTTGCGCATAAGTACTATAGACTGAAAGCCAAGCTTGCTGATGATAGTAATACTAAGATGAGTCAATACTATTACCAAAAACTTTTGCAATACGCTACGCATGATGTTGAAGCATTATATCGTTTGTCAATATTGTCTGAAAAAGAAGGTAACTATAAAAAAGCTATAAGCTATCTTAAAAAGATGATACCTTATGTCAAGAAAAAGCATTTATATTATGCGCAGATAGGATATTGGGCGCAGAAATATCATGATGATAATGAGGCGATAAGAGCATTTGAAAATGCTTTAAAATATAAAAAAGATGTTAAATATTATAAGGCACTTGCTTATAGTGCAGTGAAGCTTAAAAAACATCCTCTTGCAATAGATAATTTCAAGCAAGCTCTTGATATGAATAATGACTCTATGCAAGAAATAGAGAACTATACGATTAAACAAAGTATTAAGTATATGGAAGATGAATTTGCTGGTTACTTTGCGATGATGGGAAGTAATCAGAATACAGTAAATACTTTACCGTCATTAAATAGCGATATCACAGGAGGCTTTGCTGCTTTTAGGTTGAGTTATATTCCACATGAGTATGAAAAAAGAATGCAAGTTTATCTTAATAGCAGCATAGGTTTAAAGAAAAAAAGTGTGACAGCGACCAGAGGAAGTTTCCAGCCAAGTGTGGGGGTCTCTTATCAGGCGACTACTGATACCACGGTCATTGTAGCTGTTGAAGCTTTGGTCAAAGGTGGTGAGAATAGTCGTAATGATGTGATGGCTCGTTTAAGTAGTAAGCTTTTTGATGACTATAGTTTTCAGCCAGGAAAAGTGCAGTACTGGTATAAGAGTTTGTATATGGATTTAGCATATTTCTTCTCTAGTAACACGTACAGATTTTATGGACGTTATGAGCATGGATTCGTACAGAAAATGGGTTATCAAAATGCTATTATGCCATACGCAAGTGCAACAGTGTCTTTAGATAATGATAATGCACAAAAAACATTTATGCGTTATTTTGACATTGGATTAGGTGTGTCATATCTATTTTGGTTAGATGAGAGTGAACACCGTCCACATGAATATACAGGACGTGCGAGTATCGAAGCAAAAGCACCGATTACAAGTAACTTCAATGATGAATCACAGTTACAACTCATGTTTGAGTTGATGTTTTAGTAAGTTAATGCGTAATTTATTTTTAATATGTTTATTGACTTTTGGAGTGTATGCACAGGGTATAGAAAAAAGTATTATCTATCAACCACAAGCACAGGATTTTACAAAATTTACACTTGAAGAGAAATTTAAACTACTTTCTAACATGGATTTTACACAAGTTATATTGCAATGGAGTAGCTATGGAGAGTATGATTTTACAGCACATCATCCTCAATGGTTTGAAGAACTTTTTTCATTGGCAGAGCGATATAATATTGCCATTTATATGGGACTTTATGCTGACCCAAAATATTTTGTAGAGGTACAAAAAAAGAACTTTAGAGCAAAGAAGTATCTTTCACATCTTCTTGAAGCAAATAAAAAAATGATTCAAAATATTCATACAAAGTTTAGAGATAAAAAAATGTTTAAAGGCTGGTATATTTATGATGAACTCAATGATGTAGTTTGGCAAAACAAGGACAATCAAATGGCCTTAGCTTTATATCTAGCTCAAATAAATGACATCTTACAAAAGAAAGATAGAAGAGCAGTCTATATATCTGCCTATATCACTGGTACTTTGCCGCCAGAAGAATATCTTTCTTTTTTGCATGATGTCATACCTAAAAGATGGGAAGTACTCATGCAAACAGGTATAGGAGCAGGTCTTATCAGCCCCAAAGTTTGTGAAAGGTATTTTTTATTCTTTAAGGCAAGGTTTAAACGCAAATGGATGCCAATAATAGAGATTTTTTCATTTAAAGGTAAAAAAATTCAACAAGATTTTGCTATGTATAAAAAACAAATATCTTGTATACAACAAGACTATACACTTTTTTCATGGCGTTATCTTTTTGATACGCAATTTCTTGAAGCCTATTTGAAAGAAAAATAGAAGAGTTATAACGAGGTATTATTTTATTTTATTTTTAGTATGTATTGTGTATAATTATTGCACACATAGCTAAACCACTTGAAAGGGTGGGGCAGAAAGCTACGGGTCTTTTTTTGAAAGATAGCCGGGTTGCAAGTTCTCAGCAATTGACGGTTATCTTTATTTCTTAATTAATCTTCTATTGTTGAATCATTTTAATTTGAAGGATAAATGATGTTAAGAAATCTACTCTTTGTAGCAATAGCAATATTTCTAGTGAGTTCACCTGGTGCGATGGCAAAATCTCATGTTTCTCATGATAAAAAATCATGGTTTAAAACAAAAAAAAGTTCAAAAAAGAAAGCAAAGGTCATAATACTTTATGATTTTGTAGGTCCGTATGCTATTACAGGTAAAAGTAATGCGATATTACTTGAAAACCTTTTAGGGCATTTTAATGTTAAAATTGTCTCGAAACCAGCATCTGATTATGTATCAGGTGAGATGAAAAGTGCCATAGCAACTTTCTACATAGGTAGTACGTATAGTGTCTTAAGTTATTATAATGAAGGCACCAAAGGTAGCAATGCATATCAAGCATTCTACAAAGATATCGCGACAACCAACAAACCAGTGATTTGGATGAACTATAATTTACAGTTCCTAGAAGATGCATGGAATAAGAATAACTGGGGTAACACAAATATGGCAGAGAAACTTGGTATAAAGTTTCAATACACTTTCCCAATTAAATTTAATAGAGTGAAATATAAAAATACAGAATTGTATAAGGGTGTAGTACCTTTTGCTACGCCAGGTGCGGCAATATCTACCTGTTTAAATGAAGGTGACAATAGATATGCTTGTGCACTTGAATTGACACGAATCGATATAGTTGATGCAAACAAAACACAAGTATATGCAACGGCTTATTCTACATTTGACTCATCTGTACCTGAAACACCATACATTACTAAAGCAAGTAACTTATGGTTTGTTGGTGATGTACCATTTAGTTATATGTCTGAAGAAGACCGTTATTTAGCATTCTCAGACCTTCTTCATGACATGACAGGTATTATGCATAAAGAGAAGCATGTTGCACTGATGAGACTTGAAGATGTAGACGCAAGAACAAGCCTTGCTGACCTTAATGCGATTGCAGAATTGACACGTGAGAAAAATGTATTTTTCTCTGTGGCTACGATAGCACAGTATGAAGACCCATTAGGAATAGAAAACAATGGTATTGCTACTAGAGAGAGTCTAGCAGGCTCACAGATAGGTGCAAGACTTAAAGAGTTATATGATCAAAAACGTATTGCCGTCATTGCACATGGTTATACACACCAAGCAGGTAACTTTCAAAACCCATATAATGGCTTATCTGGAGATGATTTTGAGTTTATGAGAGTAGTACAAAATGCTGATGATTCATATAGTTACCTTTATCCTACATGGAATGACTCTGGGTTATACGCTTATATCAGATTACGTGCAGCTAAAAATATATTTAAAAACATAGGTATTAAGCCATTTGCTTGGGAAGCACCGCACTATATGGCAGGACCAAATCAATATAGAGCCATTAAAGAGTTATTTCCCGTACAGTATGCTAGATTGTTATATTATCCATCTGAAAAAAGCATAGACATAACAAAAAAATATAACTTTATAGGGCAGTTCTTCCCATTTGTAATTCGAAAAGATATTTATGGATATACTATTATTCCTGAAAATATTCACAACATTGAAGATGCACCAAATGCAGGATATAGAGGGTTAACTTCAGATGATATTGTTAGATTTGCTAAAAAGCTTAGCATCGTACGAGATGGTGTTGCAAGTTTTTACTACCATCCATACCTTGGTACAGCTGAACTGATAAAGGTGATTGATGGTATTAGAGCGGAAGGTTATACTTTTGAAAATGCAGCAGTACTAGCTAAAAAATATAGAAAGAAATAAAATTTATCTCCTGCGTTACAAGACAAAGTAATATTGAAATAATCATTTAATGTTACTCTTGTCACTCTTATCTTCTTACTCATAAAAAAGGAGAATATACACATGAAAAGAATAGTATTTGTGTCTGTGGTACTGTTAAGTATATCTATTTTGCTCTCTTGTGGGAGTAGTAGTACACGTACTCCGAGTATAAAAAACCAAAAACTTCTAGCACCTCAGAATACCAATATATACTTTGGTGCATTTCCTGACTTTGGTGGTACCGAGGAGCTTGTGAGCAAAGAGAAGATTGTTGCGTTTGAGAGATTAGTAGGGAAAAAAATAGCATGGGCATGTTTTTCAGACAGTTGGTATAACGGTATCGTTTACCCACAAGAAAAAATAGATGCTATACGAAGTGCAGGGGCTGTACCGTATGTTCGTATGATGCCAAGAAGTGATGAAGTCCAAGACCATGCTGAAACGTATTTCACCTTAACAAATATCATTAAAGGCAAGTTTGATGCTAATTTAACCAAATGGGCACAAGCAGCTAAAAAGGACGGAAAAGCACTTTTGGTTGACTTTGCAGTAGAGGCAAATGGAAACTGGTTTGGTTGGAGTGGTAACTTTAATGGGGGTAGTACCACAACAGCTTATGGTGACTCTAAATACCCTGATGGCCCTGAACGTTATCGAGATGCTTATAGGCATATTATTGATCTGTTTCGTAAAGAAGAAGTTAGTAATGTGACATGGTTCTACCACTATAACTATGCCTCTTTCCCAAATGAAGCGTGGAACCAACCTAAGTACTATTACCCTGGGGATGACTATATTGACTGGATTGGGTTTAGCCTGTATGGTGCCCAGACATTAGATGAAGAGTGGGAGGGGCTAGAATTTTCTACACAGCTACAAGACTACTATAGCTCTTTCCAAGGACTAAATACTAAAAAACCTATAGCCCTTTTAGAATTTGGTGTGACTGACTTTCATGCAGATGGTAATAAAAGTGCATGGCTCAATGATGCATTTGCAACGATTTTAGATAACCCATATATAAAATTTAGTGCTATTACCCCTTGGCATGAAGATTGGGAAAATGAAGATGAAAGTTTTACGCGCATACGATTAGATTCGTCTTCTAAAACCTTAGATACAGCTAAAAAGTGGTTGAGTGATGAGAAGTTTGTATCCCAATTGATGTTTACTCAATAGTATTGATGAAGGTATCTATTGCCTCCTCAACACTCCACCACTCCTCAAACACAGCATCATAATAAGGCTGTGTCACTTCTTTAAAACTATCTTTATCTTCATACAAGTTCACACACCAGTCAAAATCAATCTCTCGTGACTTGAGTGCTTCCATGGAGAGTAAAGTATCATTGATGCATCCTAGACGGCTAGGGGTGACGAGTAGGACTTTGGAGTCTAACTCTTTGGCTAGGTCTATCATAGTGTAGTGTTTGGTAATAGGCACGAGTAACCCTCCTGCACCTTCTACTAAGAGGATGTCACAAAGAAGGGAGAGTGCGTGGTACTTTTCTATGATTTTTTCTATCTTTATGGTCTGTTCTGTGTCTGCACAAAAAGGAGCGGCAGGTAAAGCGAAGGTGTAGGCAGTGATATCTAGGGGTTTTAAGTCTTTAAATTTCTCATTAACCTTTTGGCAAGCTTCGAGTAGTATAGTGGCATCAGGAGCTGTATGGGTGACACCTGTCTCTATGGGTTTATAGACACCTACTTTTAAACCTTTGGAAGCCAAGGCTTCTATGAGCTTAAGTGTGGTGTGTGTTTTACCTACATTGGTACCAGTAGCAGTGATGAAAAGTGACGTCATACACAATTCCTATACATTTTTTGATACAATTATAGTAGAAATAGATAGATAAACAAATTTAAGGA
>Ga0256828_1002154_pt1 | contig 11913 bp, 12 predicted proteins | sample CV88metaG_FD_185993 | JGI IMG/M metagenome (GOLD analysis project Ga0256828, IMG submission 185993) | Hydrothermal vent microbial communities from East Pacific Rise, Pacific Ocean - CV88 | ecosystem: Environmental > Aquatic > Marine > Hydrothermal vents | place: Pacific Ocean: East Pacific Rise... | reverse complement strand
ATCTAATATTCTATTTTATAAAAGTGATACCATAAAGAGGGTCGATTTCTATCTATATGATATAGTAACTAAATTTCTTAGTAGATATATAGCCTCAAACTCTCCAACTACTATTATTGTAGATATTGATGATAGAAGTTTAAACTATTTAGGGCAGTGGCCTTGGCCTAGAATAATAGAGGCGAAACTTATAAATATTATAAATTTGCAATACCCATCAGCTATTGGAGTAAATATTCTATTTCCTGAACTAGATAGAACATCTCCTAAAAATATAAGAAAGTTCTATAGAGATGTATTTGGTATAGATGTAAATCTTAATGGAAATAATCTTATAGAAGATAATGATGAGAGATTAATTATTTCAATTAAGAACGCTAATGGTGTTCTACCGATATACTTTAGTAATGATTTAAATTTAAATAATAATTGTAAAAATTTAACTTATAAAAATAACATATTAAAAGATATATCAACAGATTTTAAGGCAACTTCAATTCTATGTAACCATCAGAAGTTACAAGAGAGTGTTAAAGAGTTTGGTTTTATAAATATATCTGCAGATATAGATGGAATCTTTAGAAGAGTCAATCTATTTGTAAAATATAGAGATAGGGTATTTCCATCATTTGCTCTAGCCGTCTTAATGAGTATAGATAATATAGATATATTGGGGAGTAGCAGTTTTAAGATATTAAACCATAAAGTGGAGATGGATAGAGATAGTAGCGTCTTAATAAATTTTAATATAACACCTCCAAAGGTTCTATCTGTGGTTGATATTTTAAATGGGAAAATCTCATATAATGAGTTTTTGGGAAAGATTGTTTTAATCGGCTCATCTATTACAGCAATAGACCAATCCTATAAGTTATCTAATGGTAGGAGTGTTACAAGTAGTATGATAAGTGGATATCTAATTGAAAATATATTAAATAACTCTTTAATAGTTCAACCAACACTATTTAAAAAGATAAATATCTTAATATCCACTATACTACTATTTTTAGTTGTTATTCTACTTATAAAGAGGTGCTATATAGCTATATTGGCAATATTTTTTACGGTTATTCTATTAATATTACCATATACATATAGATTTTTTTTAGAAAATATATATGTATCTATTGGATATCTTTTAGTTCCATTTATATTTCACTTCTTTATAATAAATCTATTTTTTATATTTATAAATATAAAAGATAGAAATAGATTCTATAGGGAGTTAATGAAATCACACTCTGCCACAGTGGAGAGTATAGCTTTAGTATCGGCAATTCGAGATGATGAGACAGGAGAGCATTTAAAGAGAACTAAAATATATGTTAAGGAGTTGGCATGTTATCTATTTGAGAAGAAGCAATATACACATATATTAAATAGAAAATATATAGATTTAATCTATCAAGCAGCACCACTTCATGATATAGGAAAACTTGGAATCCCAGATAGTATATTAAAGAAGCCTACTAGGCTTACCAAAAGTGAATATGAGATAATGAAACAGCACCCAATTTTAGCAAAAGATGCCATAGAGAAGGCTATGAGATATTATGATAAGAACGATTTTTTAAATATTGCATATAATATCGCATATTACCACCATGAGAGGTGGGACGGGAAAGGGTATCCAGTTGGTTTAAAGGGTGATGAGATTCCACTAGAGGCACAACTTATGGCTATTGCTGATGTCTATGATGCTCTAGTTACAAAGAGGTGTTACAAGGATAAATTTAGTTTTGAAGAGGCTGAAAAAATTATAGTAGATGGGGCAAATACCCACTTTAACCCTCTTCTTGTAGAGGCGTTTATCGCCTTAAAGGATAGATTTAGAGAGATAGCTATTGAGTATAGAGATAGTTATAGTGATGCGTAAGTGCTAGTATCTATTACATCAATTACCCTCTCCCCTTTTAAAAATCTTCTCTTATAGAATGGTTTTTCACTAAATGATGTAATTGTTACCTTTTTCTTTGCCGATGATGCGTGGATAAATTTATTATCTCCAATATAGATACCCACATGGTTTACCTTACCTCTAAATTTACGCTCTGTATCAAAAAATACTAAATCTCCCTTCTGTAACTCATCAAAACTTACAGGGATTCCAACTTCTGCTTGGTGACCTGAATATCTTGGTAAATCTATTCCTATCTCTCTAAATACATATTTTGTAAATCCGGAGCAGTCAAAAGCATTTGGTCCATTTGCTGCCCATACATATTTTGTTCCAAGAAAACTCTTTGCAGTCTCAATTATCTCATCTTCCTTACTTAGCTCAATCCAGTTTGCCTCAATCTCTTTAACCGTTGGTGCAATAGATGCACCATTTAAGTTTAAACTGTTTGAAGATTCTAAATCGATAGTTGACTCATCGTTATTATCTAAACTAATAACTTTAGGCACATTAATAGAGTTTTTTGCTAATTCCTCTTTAATGAGAGGACTACTCTCATCTACAATCGATACAGGCATTTTTAAATTTAAATTTACACTCTTATTATTATCATTTTTTTTACTACTATTGGTATCGTTAGAGCTATTTATATCTTTTTTGGAGTGTTTTGGAGGTTTTACTTTTGAGACATTCTCTTGCACACAACCACCGTAAATTAGTGGAATAACAACCCAAGCTAATGAAATTTTTTTTATTTTTTTCATTTATAATATTTCCTTAAAAATATCAATTTTTTTAGAGAAATTAAACTCTATTTTTCAAAAATTTACATAAAAATTGTGGATAAATTGTGTAATAATTGTGAAATGGAGCTATTAAAAGTTAATTTTAATTATAACTTAAAAAAATAATAAAATCTATATTCCTAAGCTCTCAATAGCTACTTAGGAGATAGATAGAGTATATTATAGTAATAGATACTATAGATATAATCTGAAGTAGAGTTACACCTCTTCCCAAAAGTCCCATAATAAGGCTATATAGAGTATAACTAAAGGCTAAAACTATAAAAAAGATAGTTAAGAATTTAGAGTTAAAATATAAAGAGAATCTTAAAAAAAACTCTATAATATGGTAGATATCTTTAAACAATAGTATATAAAATATAAATATAGATATTAATGTAACTACAATAAAAATTCTATCTTGAATTAAATATTTATAAAAAAGATTTATAATTGTAACTGATAATATTAATATTCCATAGGTGTATAGAAAGATATATATATACAAAATTGATAGTTTTGAATCTTTAAAGCTCTCTATTATAAGAGCATATATATATATAAACTGTCCGTAAAATATAGCTAAAAATATAATGGTGAGTAACAGAGATGGTATAGATTTTAAGATAAATTTGTAAATCATTTAAGCTCTTTTTCTACATTTTATAAAAAGTATATAAAAAAATTGTTTATTTATGTAGAAAAAGAGTCTTTTAAATAATAAGTTTAATTTCTCAAAAAGTTTGGGTCAGATATGACTTCAAATGTTAAATTTGTAGCACCTCTCTTCTCCAACTCACTCTTAATTGTCTCTTTTATATGCTTTTCTCTATTGATTGGTAGATTTGAACGGTCTATTATAAATGTGTGTCCTGTCATATTTGCTCCAACCTCTTTTGCATTTGCCAAAATATTAAATACATCATACTTCTCATTTTCTGAGATAAAACACATAACACTCTCCTCTAGTGCCTCCTTTAAATCGGCTGTAAAATCGACTGCCTGTTTTTTAGGTAAATCTTTTAATATCTCCTTCTCTATATAGTTATAGTATCCCTTTTTAACATTGTTTACATGCTCATAATCTTTGCATACATAAATTACCTCATTTCCCATCTCTACTAACTTTTTGCCACTTAATAGTTCACTCTTATCCATACCAATTACACTTATCTTCATAAACTTATCCTCTCATATATTTATAATTTTATATCCAGAAACTCATTTTTGTATAGCTAACCTTTTCTGTTAGCCATACAGGTAAATATATGTGAAAATTTTATAACATTTAAATATAAACTTAACTTAAAAACTATATTTTTAATTTAAAGTTTAATTAAGATATTCAATGGATATGCCTATAAATAGGGATTTTGGAAAATTTAAAAAAATTTTTTAGAATGTTGTATTATATTTTTTATAGTTTTAAAGAATTTTTTTTAAAAAATATAGATATTAAATATATTAAAAAATGTTTTTTGTGATAGAATACATAAAAAAGAGAGGAGATTAAATTATGGAATTTATTTTAAGGAAGATAGATAGATTCTCTAAAAATATATTGGAGACTCTAAAGAGATTTCCATTAGCGACACTATCGGCATTTATAGTAACGGTGGTAACCATATCCATTATAGAGCTTAAATATTTAGGGCTTCCGACAGATACATATAATGTATTGGTTGCCAAAAAGATAGCCTTTGTAGCTTCTCTTGGAATATTTCTATTTCCAGCATTAAGACTTCTATTTCAAAATATTATAATGAGTTTTATTGGAATTGTAATATTAATTCTATATTACTCGATTTTGCCATTAGATATGGATAGTAGTATCTTAACAGATAGACATTTAGTTCTAATGTTTGCAATATTTTTAATGCTATTTTGGACTCCATTTATTACAATTAAAATTAGCAATAAAAATATATGGGAGTGGACGCAACACTTAATATTAGCCTTTATAGGCTCTATTTTCTTCTCTATTTTATTATATATAGGAGTGGCACTAGCACTATTTTTAATAGAGAAGTTATTTAATATAGATATTCCATCTATTAGACATGACCAGATAGCAGTTATAATATTTGGAATATATGGTGCAAATCTCTTTCTATCTCAGATACCAAAATATATAATACTTCTCCAAGCAAGGGTATATACAAAAGCTGAAGAGATTTTTACAAAATATATACTAACCACTTTAACTATTGGATACTTTTTAATTATATTAATATATTCAATATCTGTAATCTTCTCTATGAACTTGCCAAATAGAAGTTTAACGGTAATATCTATTATATTTTCTATCCTTGCAATACTCACTTACCTATTTTGGACTCCACTTTTTAGAGATGAGAATAGAAAGTTTAAAATTACAATATGGTTAGCAATACTTTTTCAAACTATTATGTTGGGAGTTGAGATATATTATAGGGTAGATAAGTATGGATTTACAGAAAATAGATATTTTGTATTGCTATATACGGTGTGGCTACTTCTAATGAGCCTCTATTTTCTATTTGTAAAAAATGCCAGTTATAAGTGGCTATTTGTAACTGCTACAATTCTTCTAATTGGGTCTCAGTTTGGAAAATATAATGCTATAAATTTTAGTAGAGAGAATCAATTAAAGAGATTGGAGGTAATGTTAAAACAGAGAGATAGCAATATATCATCTGATATGGGACAGAAAATCTACTCTATAATAGATTATCTATATATAAGAGATAGATTAGATAGCTTAAAGGAGGTAATTCCAGATATTGTAAAGAGATATCAAGATTCAAATGAGACATTTAAAAATAGAGTCTATTTTCCAAGATTTGCAGTAGAGGCATTGGGATTAAAAAATATAAATGGCAAAAATAGATATATAACATTTACAACTCTTCTTCCAAGACAGATTTTAAAAATAGAGGGTTATCGGTGGCTAGTAAACTTTAACTATAATAGATATAGTGAAAATATACATACAAAAGATATATATTTAAGTTTTAATAGAAATAGATTGACTATAAAGAGGAGAAAAAGGGTAGTGGAGATAGATTTAACCTCACTAATTAAATCTTTAGGTATAGAGGGGGAGGATAGAGTTATCTCCGTGGCAAATAGAAAATTGGAATATAGGAGTAGAAATATAAAAATTCTATTTGAATCTATAACGATAGATACAAAAAAAAGAGAAATTGTAGATTTTATGGCTAAAATACTCTTTTAAAAAAGGATTTAAAGATGGAGCTATTTTTTAAACTTGAAGCCGGATATTTGGTAATTGCACTATTTGCACTACTTATAACAGCTTTTGTATCAACAAGAGAGTTTATGCCAAAAGGGAGCTTTAAAAAGGGGATATTAATTGTATCTCTAGTAGTAGCTACTGCTATTGGATTACATTTTAAAATTACGACAGATAGAGTAGAGGCAGTTAGAGAGGCTTTTAATAGTGGAAAAAATATTTTATGTGAAAATAGGGTAGTCAGAGTTGGAACTCAATATGTAACTGTAAATAGAAATAGAGAGTGGTCTCTAAATGGATATATATTTTCATCTCCAAATTTTGAAAGAGATTTCTTTATTGCAAGATGTGTAGTGGAGTAAAATTTAAATATGGGGTAGCTCTAACAGGGGGAATTGCCACAGGTAAGAGTAGCACCTCATCTATATTAAGAGGATTGGGATTTAAAATTGTAGATGCAGATAGGATAGCACACCAAATTTTAGATAGAGAGTTTAAAGTTATAGGTGAGCTATTTGGAGAGAGATATATAAAAAGAGATAAAAGCGTAAATAGAAAAGAGCTTGGTAAACTCATATTTAGTAATAGAGATGCAAAACGAAAATTGGAAGAGTTTATACACCCCTTAATATATCGAGAGATAGTAAATAGAGCAGATGAGTTGGATAGAGAGGGAGAGGTATATATATTGGATATTCCTCTATTTTTTGAAACAGAGCGATACCCAATAGAGAGGGTAATTGTGGTATATACCCCAAAGGATATACAGTTAAAACGGTTAATGGATAGAGATAAAATCTCAAAAGGGGAGGCTTTAGCAAGATTAAACGCTCAGATAGATATTGAGGAGAAAAAGAGACTTGCAACCTATATTATAGATAATAGTAGAGATTTTGAAAATCTAAAAAAAGAGACATTAAAAGTGGCTAAGCTCTTAAGGAGTTGAATATTTTAACATTAGCTCTTTTAACTGCTTAACTGCTTTATCTTTTGGCTCTCGGACTATTATGGTCTGATAGTATATGTCCACTTTGGAAAATGGTTTTGGAATGGTAAATCTATCCCAACTCTTTAATTGCCAATATGAAGAGGCTTTAAAACTCACTACCATAATTGGTAAATTCCGTTTAATGGCAAGTGATACTGCCCCACTACTTAGAGTGTGTCTTGGTCCTCTTGGTCCATCTGGTGTTATTAATAGATTCTCTCCTCTCTTTAGAACTTTTAGAGAGTCAATTAGAGCAGATACTGCACCTTTAGTTGTTGAGCCACGAACTGGCATAATATTAAAAAAATTTAAAACTTTGGCAATAAACTCTCCATCTCTATGTTTTGAGATAATTGCAGAAGTCTCCTCTTTTGGGTAGAGCCTTCTATACATCTGTGGAGATATAAATAGCTCTCCATGCCAACTTACAGCAATTAACTGCTCTTTTAGAGGCTGATTTAGAAGATGATATCTCTTTCTATATGAGAGCCAAAAGAGCCTCATTATAATAAATAGAAGAGTTGGAGCAACTTTTAATAGTATAAATTGCTCTATTCTCTTTTTCACACAACTTTTCCTTCTAATGAGTATAGTCCACTCTTTATTATCTCTACATTATAAATTTTGCCAAGTAGCTCTTCACTCCCCTCTACCACTACAAGTTTTCCATTATCGGTTCTACCTGAAACTCTACCATTCGATTTTAACTCATCAAAATATACCTTATGGACTCTTCCCAACTCCCTCTTCTGTATCTCATCTAATATCTCTCTATGTCTATTTTGTAAAATTGTAAGTCTTTTTGAGGCTATTTTATCTGGAACTTGATTTAAAAATGTAGATGCCTTTGTGTGTGGTCTTGGGGAGTATTTAAATGAGAATATCTGCTCAAATCTAACCTTTTCTAATACATCTATTGTCTCTTTAAAATCCTCTTCGCTCTCTGCCGGAAAACCTACAATAATATCTGTAGATATTGCCACATCTGGGACAAGCTCTCTAACCCTCTGACATCTATTTAAAAACCACTCCTTACTATAACCCCTTTTCATATCTCTTAAAACCTTAGTTGAACCACTTTGAAGTGGAATATGAATCTGTTTACATATTTTAGGATTCTCTGCAAACTCCTCTAAAAACTCATCGTCCATATGTAGAGGGTGTGGCGATGTAAAACGGATTCGCTCTAAACCATTAATTTTACTCACCTCTCTTAAAAGCTGTGTAAAGTTTATCTTTGGTTCATCTGGTGCTGTAAAATGTTTTCCATAATTATTTACATTTTGTCCAAGTAGAATTATCTCCTTTACCCCACTATTTACAGCTCTCTCTACCTCTCTTAGAATAATATCTTTTGGAATAGAAATCTCCTCTCCTCTAGTTGCAGGAACAATACAGTATGTGCAAGATTTATCACACCCAATAGAGATATTTATCATAGCACGAAATGGATTTGTTCTATACTCTCCAAACTCATATAGAGTATCATCATTTGTTATATCTATCTCAACTGCATGTCTATTATCTATTACATTGGAGAGTTTTGAGATATTTCTTGCCCCAATTACAAAATCTACTACGGGAGCTCTCTTTATTATCTCCTCTCCAAGGTGAGAAGCGGTGCAACCTGCAACACCAATCTTTGCATCTCTCTTTTTATATTTTCTAAATACCCCAATTTCAGAAAATAGTTTAGATACAGGTTTCTCTCTAACACTACATGTATTAATAATAATTAAATCTGCCTCATTTAACTTATCTGTTAAAATATATGGCTCTTTTTTATTTAGTTCAGCTACTATATGCTCACTATCTCGCACATTCATAGCACAACCTAAGGTCTCTATATATAGCTTCTTACTCATGTTGACTCTTAATTTACAATATGTATCTCATATATAAAATCGTCATCATTTAATCCATATTTAACCTCTCTCATATATACGGAGTAGTTTTTATCTTCAAAATACTCCATTAGATTTTTTAAATCCTTATGAGAGTTATCTTTATCAAAGTAAAATATGGATTTTTTCTCTAAATTCTCCTCAATCTCTTCAAGTGTAATCTCCTTAGGAGTTGCATTTAGTGAGGTTCTTGCTAATTTCAATTCCATAATCTTTTTGTCCTTAAGAATAATATATAATATGTTGTATTTATGTTTAAAATTATTATACCCATTTTACTTAAAGGTAAGTTTAGCTATAATTCATCTCCCTCGAAACGACTAACAAATTCACCTAGTTTAGTAACACATTGTTAAGTTTGTATTAAAAGGACTAAGTTTATGGAAAAGATTGTTGATATTATAGAGGCTATGGCTCATGAGAAGAATATTCCAATAGAGTCTGCTATTGATGCTTTTAAAGAGGCGTTAATAAATAGTGCTAAGAGATGCACAAATAGAAGTTCATATTTTGAAGTTATTGTTGATATAGACAAAAAAGATTATAAGATAGAGCAGGTCGTTACCGTTTTAGATGATGGAGATGAACGGCTAAAAAAGGGTCAAGATAGATATATATCTCTCTCTGAGGCTAGAGAGGAGTATGGAGAGGATATCGATATAGGAGATGAGTTAAGAAGTGAATTTACCTTAGAGAGATATGGGAGGACAGCTTCAGCAAATCTATATCAGGAGTTACAGTATCATATTCAAAGGAGAGTTGAGAAGGTTCTATTTGAGAAATATAAGAGAAAAATTGGAACAATATTAATTGGAACAGTCACTAGAGTTGATGATAAGGAGAATACCTATATTGAGATTGGTGAGTTAAAGGGGATTTTAAGTCAGAGAAATAGAATAAAGGGGGAGAGATTTAAACTGGGTGATACCCTAAAGGCACTTTTGAGATATGTGAGTATAGATAAAGAGCATGGTATGTTTTTAGAACTTACTAGAACTGCACCAAAGTTTTTAGAGAGACTTATGGAGAGAGAGGTCCCAGAGATTGCAGATAATAGGGTAGAGATTGTCGCATCAGCTAGAATACCGGGACAGAGGGCAAAAATTGCACTAAAGACAGACTATCCAAATATAGACCCAATCGGAGCAACGGTAGGGGTTAAGGGGACTAGAATTAATGCTGTAAGTAGAGAGTTAAATGGAGAGAATATTGATTGTATTGAATACTCTATAGTCCCAGAGGTATTTATTACCAGAGCTTTATCTCCTGCAATAGTTCATAGTGTAAAAATTACAAATAGAAAAAAGAAAAAGGCACTAATTAATATTACAGCAGACCAGAAAGCCAAAGCTATTGGAAAAGATGGTATAAATATAAGATTGGCATCGATGCTTACAGGTTATACCCTAGAGTTAAATGAGATTGAGGGGATTACCCAAAAAGAGAGACCAAAAGAGCAAGAGAAGACCAAAAGCACAGATGCTTTAGCAGACCTATTTAAATAGGATTTAATATATGGATATAGAGTTAATTAGTAAAATAGTAGATTACGCAATTATTGGAATATTGGGATTTATGAGCTTTTTAAGCCTATTTTTTTGGATAGAGAGACTTCTATTTTATAGAAAATTGGATATATCAAAATATAGGACAAAGGAGCAGTTAGAGATTGATGTTACAAATAATCTCTCTATCCTCTCAAGTTTTGGGGCAAATGCCCCATATATTGGACTACTTGGAACTGTGCTTGGAATTATTGTAACATTTTATACACTTGGGGAGAGTGGAAATTTAGATGTAAAAAATATTATGACATCTCTAGCACTAGCTCTAAAGGCTACTGCTATGGGTTTAGTTGTGGCAATTCCTGCAATATTTTTCTATAACCATCTAATTAGAAGAGCTGATATTATTTTGGCAAAATGGGATATATTAAAAAAGGGCAGATATGAGGTTGAGAAGATTTGATACTATAAATGTTGTTCCATTTATAGATATAATGTTGGTAATTTTGGTAATTGTCTTAACAACAGCCTCATTTATTCAACTTGGAGTAATTAAATTAAATCTTCCAACTGCAAAAGGGGAGAGTATTAGAGATAAAAAGGTAGATGAGTTAAATATATCTATTATAGATAGTGGGGAGATATTTTTTAATAAAAAAAGAGTTTTAAAAGAGAATTTGGAAAAGAGGCTCTTAGAGCATAATAGGAGTGTCCATATAACTCTATATTGTGATAGGGATATTAAATTTAAGAGATTTGTATATCTACTCGATATATTAAAATCCAATGGATATGAAAATTTAGGTATTATGACAAAAAGAGATGGGAAATAGACGATATCTCTACTCATTTATAACGACTGTTACAATATACTCTCTATTTATATATGGAGCATACACCCTAAATTTTAAAAAAGAGCCGAAGAGAGTAGAGAAGCCAAAAATTGTAAAAATTGCACTAATAGCACCTCCAACACCACCCCCACCACCAAAAAAAGAGAAACCAAAGAGAAATCTAATATCAAAACCCAAAAAGCCACAAAAACCAAAACGGATAAAAAAGAGAAAGAAGATAACATATAGATTAAAACATAAACCTAAAAAGAGAAAAATTATAAGAGTTAAAAGAGATAGAACTCCAAAAAGGATAGTTAAAAAGAGAAAAAATAGTATAAAACATAACTATATAAAAAGGGTGGTAAAGAGAGCCAATAATCCAACTCCAAAACCTGCCCCAACACCAAAAGAGATTATAGAGGAGTATAAATATGCTAGGGTAGAGATAGAACCAAAAAAGGTAAAAAGAGTCATTAAAACCTCAAAAAGATTTAGCAAAGAGGAAAGTGGCAGAAGAGATATTATAACACCTACTCCAAAACAAAATATACAAAATAGCAGTAGTTCTAAAAAAAATCTAAATAGAGAAAAAAGCTCCTTTTTAAGTAGTGTAAGAGAGGCGATAAACTCAAATAAGATATATCCTAGAAGAGCTAAAAAAATGGGAATTGAGGGGGCTGTAAGAGTAACTTTTGATATAGATTCAAATGGAAATGTATTAAATATTAGAGCTTCAAATGCTCCAAATATTCTAAAAAAGGCT
>Ga0256828_1002153_pt1 | contig 11913 bp, 17 predicted proteins | sample CV88metaG_FD_185993 | JGI IMG/M metagenome (GOLD analysis project Ga0256828, IMG submission 185993) | Hydrothermal vent microbial communities from East Pacific Rise, Pacific Ocean - CV88 | ecosystem: Environmental > Aquatic > Marine > Hydrothermal vents | place: Pacific Ocean: East Pacific Rise... | reverse complement strand
AAGAGATAGTAAAGCAAAAAATTATCAAATAATAGCTTATAGGGGTAATTTTATTAAATTATTTTAGTGTTATATATGGTGGACAGCGTGGGATTCGAAAACTCCCACTATTACAAAAATACCCCATTTTTAGGGCTTCCTACAACATAAAATCACTTCCACTCCAAAATCAATCTTATGGGCTATCCCATATCCTAAAACACCCTAAAATAGGTATATATAAGACTCTAAAAGGTGTATAACACTACCACAGTGTCAGTAAAGTTACTTCCACAGTGGAAGTTGTCTTTTCCCCATAATTATATACATTAAATACATTAAATACATAGTGTTTGATTAACTATACTCAGTTCAATAGTAAAGAACTGTATTCTCTTATTCTTCACATACTATACCATTTTTCTCTTTTAAAAATTCATACAAAGTGGGACAGATATAAGCCCCACTACTTTCATAAAATAACACTAAGAAAGAGGAAATAAAGGTCAATTCTTTACTTCATTCTTTCAAATATTATCTTAAAGGAGTTGTTATGACAACTACAAAAAAAATGGTTGAAGTTAAAGTTGCTGCGAAAGAATTAGGTGTAGCTAAAGGTAAAATCAAAGATATGATTAAAAATGGTTGCATTGATTATAAAGTTATTGATGGAAAATATTTTGTTAATATTGATAGTATTCAAAATGCTATAAATAATACTGTAGTTAAAGATAGAAGATATTACAGTTCTGTAATTCCTAAAGATATGTATTACACCTGTCTTATCTGTGATGAGTTTAATATTAGAAGTAAATGGTTAAAAAATACTGTTAATGATATTGTAAAATATTGGAATGATGTTGGAAAACATCATAAAATTCTTGGTCTTAATGGGACTACTCTTCCAATGAGCTATAGATTATTGCCAATTGAAAGTCTTAAGCATAAAGATAAATATGAGGATTTATTTGGCGAAAAATTAGATGAAAATGCAATGCTAATATGGATAGTACACTATAATGACTTTACAATAAACTCAATTAATCTTGTTAGTACCGGTGGTTCTGGTACACATACTTACAAAAAAGAGTTTAAAGTAGCTATATTAAATCCGACAAATACTCAAATAAAAATATTTGACATAGATACAAAAGCTATACTTAATGGTTCAATGGAGTTTTATGAAATAATTAAGAAATATTCAAATGAAGAAAAAGTGATAAATTATAATACATCAGATGACTTAGAAATAGGAATATTATCTAAACCAATAGGAACTGCTTCATTAATTGTAAGAAATGATTCAAATACAATAGGTTGGTATCGAAGATAAAGTAATTTAGATACATTAGGATATAAGTATAGAGTATTTATTCTATACTTATACTCAAAGAATATCATTTTAATAATAAGGAAGACTATGGCTGAAATTCAAAAATTTAAAATTATATCAGTTGAAATTGTTGAAGGAAATATTTTAAATACCCATTGGAAAGGTAAAATGCAAATAATCACTACTGATAAAGGAAAGTTTATTGACAATTTAGAAGGTATAACATATGGTGGATTCAAAGGGCATAATTGGGTAGAAGAGATAGGAAAAACTATCTCAGCCAAAGTTGTTAAAAGTGCTAATCAAGAATGGTTACAATATTTAAATATTTAATAAAATAATTATAAAAACTATAGTTATTAATACAATGGTGATAATTATTTTATTATCATTATTTTGAACTTCTTCATTTCTTTTAATATTGGTAAAAGTTTCATTATTTGATTTAATAGGCGGTGTGTCTTTTTTATTTTCTAAAATAAATTTTGATAATTCAGATAAAACTTTTTTACTATGCGAAATTCCATCTAAATTTAATAAATTAACTTGATTATCAATTTCTTCAACAATTTGATTAAAATATCGTAAGTCACCATTAAAACTATTTAAAAAATCTTTTCCAAACTTTAACATACAAATAATAAAAATTTTATCATTTAGCTCTGCAACTATTTGCTGTTTTTCATTGGCAACTAGAGGATTATTATAAGGTAAGCTAGTTAAATGATATTTTGCGTTTAATATATTCATAAATTCTTGATAAAAATCATCTGAAGATAAATTGTTTAATTGTTGAATGTAATTATCTACATCTTCCTGTGTTCTTAACTGTAAACTATTTTGTAAATCAGATGTAATAATAGTCATTTGACACTCCACATAACTTAATAATATCACTTTATAATTAGTAATTATAACATAATATCATATTTATGATGAAATAAATGCTTAGTTTCCTTTTAATTTTTTCAAATAACTATCAATCATCTTCAAAGGTTTTCCAACCCCATTCATATACCCTAAAATCCCTTCTTCATCTAACGGAAGAGTAAGAGTATATGATAATAACCTTTCTATCTCATCACAGTGTTTTTTTATCCCTTTAGACATATTTAGATATTCATCAAATTTTTCATACTGTTTCATATTTAATTCCCTCCTCTCTTAATTTCTCATTCTCAATGAGATGTATTATCATAGATTTTAATGTATCAATTTTTTCACTATCTTTTTTTGGTATAAGTGAATTGTTCTCATAAAATTTCAATGTTTGTAAGAAATCATCCAAAACCTCTTTGAATGAAGGTTTTTTACCTTCAAAAAAATTTTCATATTTCATCAACTCTTTTAACTTCATAAGAATCCTCCTTTAAATCTTCTATATGGGGGATAAACTGACATCCCATTTTATTATTTTTAAAAAACCTCTCATAATCCTCTTTGTGTTTTTCAAAATCTTCTATTAAATCCTCCATACTGTAAACTTTAAAATACATCTCACATATACTTTTTTCACCATCCTCATTTTCTAAAACAGTTACTTTCTCTAATTTTGTTAGTGGTATATCCATAATAATTCCATCCTCTTTTATTTTTATTTATATCGATATACATTCTATTTTACATTTTTAAATAAAAAAATATAAAACTCATATAAATAAAAATGACTTATATAGTTGATTCAAACATTGGGGTACATAGTACCTCAATACTATCGCATACAATAACCTTTAACCTCAATACAAAAATATTTATCGATTTGAATAAACCTCTTTATTTTTATAGTGATTCTCTCCAATTTAAAAAAAACATTTGAAATGTAAAATGAATATAAATAATTTTGAATTAACTATATAAAGGAATAAGAGGTGGAACCTTCGGTATATGTAGATACTATAAGTTTTCAAATAAAAGAAAGTTTATGGGATAGCTATAGTGACTTATTAATGAAGTTCTATAAAGTAAATGATTTGATGCTAATACCACAAACTATTTTAACTACAGATGGCAAAGAAAATGAAATTCATCGATTATGCCAAAAAACAAATTTGCGAACAACTATCTCTTACATCAACCGTAATGGAAATCAATATTCCAATGATACATATACTACTTTTACATTTAGTGGACTAAAGCGGTATAAAAATAGTAAAGATGCTATCAGACAAAAAATATTAAATAACTTTATCCAGTTTCTTCATACAAATAATATTTCATTTAAAATTAAAAAAGTAGATATCTCTTTTGATATGAAAGTTAATAAAAGAAAGAGCATCAAACACTTCTTCCCAATCCGTTCTAATAAAATGGGGCTTAGACAAAGTATTAATAGCCCTTTTGATTATTATGAAGATACAACATTGTATGTTGAAAATAAAAATATAAAAAAACCATCTATGAAAGCATATATATACGATAAGTCTATCAAAGAAAATTTAGATGAGAAAATCATTCGATTTGAGATATCATTAAGAAAATTTGATAATAAGACATCGGAAGAATTTGAAAGTTTTTGGAATCATATTAATAAACAAATTTCAAAATATAATCTATACTTTTTCAATGATAAAGCCAACTGTGATAAAAACAAAAGAATCTATCGTAATAGCAATTTTAAATTATCTAAAACACTTTCAAAATCTATTTCCAATACAAAGGGGATAAAGGTAAATTTGTCTCTCAATGATGATTTATATAAGTTTTTTAAGTCATTATTTAAAGAAACAAATATAGATATTAACATACCAAAAAAGGAGTATAAAGAATTTTCAATTAGACATAAAATTCATTCATATAAAAAAAAGAAAAAAATCAATAGTACAATAGCAAAACAGAATGATACTCAATATAATCATATACCCATTCATTCTGTACATAATATATCCAAAAAGAATAAAAATAATAAATTTGTAGTACAAAGTACTTATTATTATTTCACAAATTTCATACTATTGTGTATTGTGTTTATTAAAGAACATTTTATTAATAGTGGATAATATTATACTTATAGACAAATATGAATTCATAATATAGGATAGAAAAAAATATAATTATTTGATAGCAATATAAAGATAATGATATAGGTAAGGTTTTAAAATAAACTCTATTTTACTGCAATATATGCCAAATCTATTACCTTTCGGTATAGGTGGATTAAAACTTTTTAATATTTTGAAATGACAATATAAAACAATCATAATAAATCTAAATCTAAATCCATTAAAAATAAAAAATTTTCTATTTTTTCATCTGAATATTGCTTAAAAAATGTTCGTAAGTTATCTACTTCCGTACTATTGATTGGAAGAGAATTCTTTACAAAAAGGATATCAGAGAAATTTTTATGATTCTGTGAAATAAAATTTTCAAAATATAAATCAAAACCTTGTTCATTAATTATTATTTTTTGGAGTGTTGTATTTTGTATAAAAAGTTCACTTTGATGGTTTTTCAATTTTATATCAATTTGTATCTTAGAGAGACTAAGCTCATATAATTGTGAAAACGAATAATTATTCTCAACAAAATATTTTAACCTTAGCTTATTAAAGGTTTGAAAAACATCTTTTTGCAATCGAAAAACATTTGAAGCAATAATTGGAGACAAAACTGTATCATACATAGTTATATTACTATCTGCAATAACAAAAGTACTTATCAATTTAGCTAAATTAATTCTACCTTTTTCTGTCGGTGGTATATTTATTTGTAGTTCATCATCATCATAATTAAGTTGGAACTTAATCTGATTAGCTTTAAGTTTTATTTTTTTACCATTTATATCTGTAGTTTCAGTTATCCTTTTTAAGAAGAAGCTATTGGCAAATTGATTTATAGCTCTTTGAATGAATTTTTTTACAGAATCATTTTTATCATTAGAGTAAAGAATTTCTTTTATATCTTTTTGCATTAATTGTTTAGAAGGATTTCTCAAAAACTGTAAAAAAATATTTGTATATGACTCTAATTTTTCATCCTTTAATATTTTTTCTTTTCTCATTACTCCAATTATCCTATGCTGTAAAATATAAACTATATAGTAGCAGTTAGTTAATTTAGTAAAAATAAAAAAAGTATTAATATAGATATTTTAATAAGATTCCCTATCTTTAGGGGAATGTTCTACAAGTCCCTATTTTACGACTTTACAAAGGTATTTTAGGATGATATAATCTATCAAATTAATACTTTTAGGAGTAAAAAATGGGAAGACCTCATTACACAAATCGAAACTCTAAACCTATCTTAGAAAAAGAGTATAAAATACTCAAATCTTATATCAATGGATTAGATACTTTTAAAACAACAAAAATAAAGTGGTTGAGAAGTGTTGAACTATTATATCTTAGTGGTTTAAGAGTATCAGAATTATTAGATATAAAAATTAAAGACATTATGAATGGAATTAATAAAGGTGAATTATCAGTATATGTGAAAAAACAAAAAATCATCCGTCATATTCCTCTTTCAAAAAAATCTATTTCAACCTTAAAAAAATTGATTGAAAATGAAACTGATACAGAGTCTTATTTTATTCATAAAAGGAATGGAGGGAGAAAGAGTCTTAATCATATAGGGTTTACAAAAGACTTTAACCAATTAATACAGTTAGTTTTAGGGAAGGAATTTTCTACTCATAGTTTTAGAAAGGGCATAATTACAGAATTTAGTCAAAAAGGTATTAATCCAAAAATCACTCAAACATTTATAGGTCACAAAAATATTACAACTACCCTTAATTACTATAACCCTACTACTAAAGATGTTAGAAAGTGTTTGGTTAGATAAAAAATTTGAAATTTTCCTTTAAAATAAGATGTTTTACCTCAATTTTCTTTTCTTATTTTGTAAAATGAATAACGATACGGATAGTTGGTTATCGATGTATTACAAATATCAACTTCATTGTATCGCTAATAAATGGAGAAATATTTTAATAAAAGGAAAATAATGATTTTTTCACAAAATATCTCAGATAGAGATTTATTATTATCAATTTATGAGGAAATAACATCACTCAGAGATGCTATTAAATATATTCCAAACTACATTAGCTTAAATGATGTATCAGAATTTCATAACTTATCTTATAAGCAAATGTATAGAAGAGTTGTGGAAAGTGGGGATTTTGAGGATGGAAAACATTATAAAAAAGATAATGGTGAGTTAAAAGTATCCAAAAATATTTTACACCTACTTAAAAGAAAGAGAAAACCTAAAACTACTAAGAGAGGGGGAGAGTAATGAATACAGTAGAGATGAGATTATTAGAATCAACAGATCCAATATTTAATGGAATTCGTTTTTCTGAAAGTATTACAATTACTGAGAGATATGGTAATTTATATATAAATGGTCGCATATATTATAAAGGACAGTATGAACGTATCAGAAAATCTACAAATAAAAAAGCTACTTTAAGTAATAGAAAATGGGTTGAAAAAAACAAACAAACTCTCTTATGGGAATTGAGTAACTTCAAAAAAGAGATAGATAAACGAAGAGAAAATAATGAACAAAAAAAATCTATCCCTTTCATAAAGATTGCAGAAAGAACACTTCAAACAAAATTCAATGTTTCAGATACAGAATATGGGATAAACGAATTTACTAAAAAAGAATACAAATATATATATGAAAAACGAATTAAACCATTTTTCAAAGATTATTATACTGCTGATATTGATATTGAGGTTGTAGAAGATTGGCAAAATTGGATTTTGACAAAACAATACGATAAGGGGTTGAGTAACTATAAAAATGAAAAAAAGGAATTCCTTTCAATAAAAAGCTTAAAAAATATTCGCATTGTTTTAAATATGATTTTTGATGACTGTGTTCAAAAAAACCATATGAAAAAGAATCTTTTAGAAATAGTTAAAGTTCCAAAGAAGAACAAAAAAAGTGTCAAAGAAATTACTTATCTAACGATAGATAACATTAAAAAGGTAATAAACTCTTTTGATTCATATATCGCTCAAACAAACAAAGATTATGAGATTAAGGGTAGAAAACAGTTTAAAAATGTATTTCTAACAATGATTGGTAGTGGGATGAGAAGTGGAGAATTAATTGGATTAAAATGGGAAGATATTGATTTTCAGAATGAAACAGTATTTATTCAGAGAAGAATAAGAGAAGGAAATATTGACCTCCCTAAGTCATCTTCATCAATTAGAAAATTTACACTCATAAAAGAAGCGATAGATGCCCTTAAAGAGCAAAAAGAGTTATTTAAAAATGAGCATTCGGAGTGGGTATTTTTAAATAGATATAACAAACCATTTAAATCACCACAACAGTTTGATATCAGATACAAAGAAATTTTAACAATAAGCGGTTTAAAAGCTGATAGATTCTATTCACTAAGACATACTTATGCTACTAATATGATTAGAAATGGTTTTGAGCACTTTGTTACTGTTAGTGGTATTTTAGGTCATAAAGATAGTGTTGTAACTCAAAAACGATATGTAAGCAATGACATTAATACAGATGGGCTTAAAGGGAAAAGCCTATTTGGATAAACAGTTTTTTCAATAAATTAAAAAATCAAAATAACTTCTTTCTTTATTCTTACCAAACACCATTTTTCTCTTTTAAAAATTTATACAAAGTGGGACAGATATAAGCCCCACTACTTTCATAAAATAACACTAAGAAAGAGGAAGAAAGGATTTAATCATTACTTCATTCTTTCAAAAGTTTATTTAAAGGATTTGAGATGATGATTGTATGCAGAGAAAAAATAATGAGTGTAACAGTTGCTGCAAAAGAACTGGGTGTAACCAAAAGAAAAATAAAAGTTATGATTAAGAATCATTTAATTAATTATAAGATTATTAATGGAAAATATTTTATTGATACAGATAGTTTAAAAACACTATAAATAGAATTATATTTTTAAAATATGCACTATATCTATATCAATAGTCCATAATAAATTTAATATTAGGGTAGAGATAAATTAATGTAAGTAAATTTATTCTATACTTAATAAATCAAATTATGTATAGGTTTCCAATGAATAAAATATTATCAGAGAAAACATTAAAATTAAAAACAAAAATTTTCATATTTTCATTGATTTCATTATTTATTGGATTAACACATTCACTACCAAAAAATATAGTGTTATTAGGTTTAAAGATTGAGGAAAATCAACATTTAATAGGTTGGTTTTTATTTTGGATAACAGTTACTATTTCTATTAATTTTATTATCTACTCATTGATAGATTTATCTAAATATTTTAAAAACTCAATTATTAAAATTTTGTCAAAAAATCTTCAAAGTGAAACAATTGGATTAACACTGTAAGATATTGATGAGCAATATCAAAAAGAAATGCAATATTCTGAAAATAAAAGTCTAGGATCCTTATCTGAAGAATTAAGCGATATTGAAAGGAAAATTGATAGAATAGATAAGAAATATTATCAACTTCATTTTACAATTAGTAATATTTTTGAAATTTTCTTTGATATAGTTGTTCCTATTATTGTTTCTACATATGGAAGTTATTACTTATATTGTTATCTTATTGATATTTAGGAAGAAAATATCAATTGTACAAAAGAGTTATTCTCTTATCAGTATAGTTTTAGTAAACTTCGCATAAGTATTTTATTAACTTAGAGGTAGTATGAAAAAGATTATTGATACTTTTAAATGTGTAAACACACTTTTATATAAAACTTTTTTCTTTAGTTTATTCATTTATTATTTTATTAATCTTCATATTTTAAAAGGCGAAGAGAATTATTTATTTAATAATATTGCCTTTTTATTCTTAAATTTTAAAAATCAAATAGGACTTTTTTTTATATTATATACCCCAGTAATAGTTTATTGGTTACTATCTATTTTTTATCAACAAACAAAAATTCGAAAATACTTTAAATACAGTTTAATCGTATTTTCTGTGTTGTATCTCTTTTTAATTTTTTCTGTATTTTATAAAAGAATATTTATGATGGAATATTCTCACTTTTTACTTTTTTATTTAATCATCATAATGCCCTATGTTATAGCTTTTTTTTCTTTTGAAAATAAATATTTACAAAAGAATTGTTTAATTACGGAAAAAATAAAATCAACAGTTATAGCTTCTATTATATTTGTAAGTATCTTTGTATTCGTAGAAGAATGGTCTTTTACAATCCTAAGCAGCACTATTAAAAAACATAAAAAGATATATAAAGAATGTATCATTAGTAAAAATAATAAATGTGTAAGTAACTATGTATGGAGAGCGAGAAATTTTTTACACTTAGGGCTTAAATTTGATTATTTTGAGTCGAATTTTTTATTTTATATCTTTTCATTTGGTTGTGAATATGATTTAAATAATGAAGAAAAAACACTAAGCTGTATGAAAAGTAGATATGATAGTTTAGATGCAGAGACTAAAGAAAACATTAGTATGCAATTTTCATTTATATATAATGAGGAAAACAATCAGACTAATATTATGAATACAGAATTTATGTCATTTTTACCAAAAGCATATGCGAAACTATCTAAAACACCAGTTGCTTATAGAATGTCTTTTTTAATAAAAAAATATGACGAATTATATCAAAGATTTATTTTAAATAACGAAACAACATATTATGGTTTTAAACCATTTAATCCTTATCTATATGATTGTTATAATGGGTTTAATAGTTGTGATAAACTTATAGAAAAAGATTTAAATGATGTAAAAGGTATTGACTATTTCTTAATTGCAGATAAAATGCATAAGTTTTACGATAAAATAAATTATACATATGACGAGAATATTGGCAAACTATATGTAAAAGCTTGTGAAAAAAACAATAATTTATGCTTAAAATCAGCAGAACAATTATCTAAGATATATCAAAAAACAAACGAAGATTTCTTTTTAATTAAAGCTTCTAATGCATATGAAATAGATTGTAAAAAAAATGACAATTTGGAGTCTTGTAAAAGAAAAATAAATATTTTATATAAAAAATAATAGATACCTTTCAATTAAAATATTCTACCGTTTTAGAATTTATAAAAGTAATAAAATTAATAGTAATCTTATTACTTTCATACTACAAGCATTAAAACTTGACAAAAAAATAGAATTTATCCCCCCCATTAACTATTATAAAAACACCATAACATAGGCATATGCCTATACTATTATCATAGAATACATAACATTTTTTCTTAATTATACTCTTTGTTAAAATTCATACAAAGTGGGACAGATATAAGCCCCACTACTTTCATAAAATAACACTAAGAAAGAGGAAGTAAAGGTTAATTCTTTACTTCATTCTTTCAGATATTATCTTAAAGGAGTTGTTATGACAACTACAAAAAAAATGGTTGAAGTTAAAGTTGCTGCGAAAGAATTAGGTGTAGCTCAAAGTAAAATCAAGGATTTAATTAAAAATAAATTTCTATCTTATGAATTTGTAAACGGTCATTATGTCATAAACATTGAAGAGATAAAGGATGTGTTGAAAAAGAGAAAACCTTATAAAACCACAAAGAAGACTCCAAAAATGATAAAAAGACGAATTGCAAAGAAAAACAAAAAATATATAAAAGAATTGTTAAATTCAGAGAATGTAACTGTTTTAGACTTAACGAATTTTTTATAGGATTTCAGATGATTAATAATAATTCAATAAGAAATAAATTAGAGTCTAATACAAGTAAAGTAAAAATTCCCATCTTAATAAAGAAAATTTTTTCTGAAACTTATAAAGATTTAGCAATTACAGCACCATATGATGATATGACAAAAATCTTTAAAAAAGTATCTAAATTTTACGAATTAAATACATATGATGCATTTATCATATATGAGTATGTTTATTACTATGCCTCAAAATATCAGTCTGTTGAGAAAATTAATACTGATAAGTTAAAATATGATACTATGAATGAATACAATAACATTTATGAAGAAGCACAAAATCGATATAAGAAGTATTCTTTTGATTGGAGAGTAATAGGTGCTGAACATTTCATTATTATACACTTCATATTATCAAATTTTTCTATTAAGTCCATAGTTACAGATTTCGATTGGATTAGGTAATGAAATATATTTGAATGGTGGACAAGGTGGGATTCGAACCCACGGTACAATTAAGTACACCCGCGTTCCAGGCGAGCAGATTCGACCACTCTCTCACTTGTCCATTGTCTTATTTTACAAAAAACTTACTAAGAATAGGATAAGTTTTTCTTCTTTTTGAAGTGGATTTACTTCCACTTTACTTCCACTTTAAGAATTTTCTATTAATAATACCTTCTAAAACATAGTGTTTTAGGGGGGTTATTTATCAAACTACTTAGGGATTCGAACCCACGGTAGGTTGCCCTACACCCGCGTTCCAGGCGAGCGCCTTCGACCACTCGGCCAGCTGTCCTTTTCATGTAAGAGTGCAATTATAGTGTAGTATTTATAAATAAGTGCTTTACTTACTCTCTTGGAGTATCTTTTTTGTTAGAAAGGTTTGGTTTTTTGTATCAAAAACAATAGCCCCACCATAGGGGATGGGGTATGCAAAACTTTTTTCTAAAGAGAGCTTACATGTAAGCTTTATAAGTGTTCGTATAACTCCTGT
>Ga0256828_1002151_pt1 | contig 11918 bp, 10 predicted proteins | sample CV88metaG_FD_185993 | JGI IMG/M metagenome (GOLD analysis project Ga0256828, IMG submission 185993) | Hydrothermal vent microbial communities from East Pacific Rise, Pacific Ocean - CV88 | ecosystem: Environmental > Aquatic > Marine > Hydrothermal vents | place: Pacific Ocean: East Pacific Rise... | reverse complement strand
ATGATGTTGATTTGTTAGTAAAAGATGATTTTATCTCAAATGTTTTAAATGATATTGAGAGATTATCTCCACCTGCGTTTACTATCTATCCATGTCTCTATCTGTCTGAATCAAAAACAAAAAAAATAGAGGGAAAAAGCTTAGATAATAAGATTTTTGGAGAGATAAAAACTCGTTATATGGAGGGGCATAATGATGAGGTACTCTATCTTGCTGTCAATACATCCACTATTTTGGTAAACCGAGAGCATTTTTTTAAAATAGGTGCATATAATGAGGTATATAAGGGGCATGGTTATGAGGATTTTGAGCTAATTCATAGACTATATATGGCATATCCTATTGTACCTAGGGAAAAAGAGTATATATTAGATTTCAAAACGCCTTTTCCTAAATATTATAAAGGGTTTAGACAATATTTTTCCTATTATGCTCTGCCAAATTTTTTTAAAGGGAACTACACATTACATCTTTGGCATCCTCGACCATTAACTAAAAAGTATTATAGACATAGAGAGGTAAATCTGGACTATTTTATTGCTCATCTAAAAGAGAGTTTTGAGAGTAAGTTAGAGAAGAGATATTTTGATAAAACTATCTTAAATTATAGTGATTTTATAGATAAGTTGTTATTGGAGCATGGTTTTTCTGATAAAAAATATTGTGGATTAGATGATTTGAATTTAATAGCTAAATCTCAAAAGCCAAAATTTAATCTCAAACGAAAAATCAGAAGACGTTTTTTGAACCTATGGGATAGAGTTAGATGAAAGAGATATATCTACTTGGTATCTCTCGTTGGAAAGAGAGACGACTAAAACCATTTTTCCCAAATAGTGAGTTGATTTTTATAAAGAGTGTAGATGAAATAAAAAGTGTAATGGTTTGGGGAAATGAAGAGATAGATAATGATATAGATATTTGTCGTATTGAGGATGGTTTTATCCGTTCAGTCTCTTTGGGTGTTGATTTCTCTCAACCATATTCACTGATTATTGATAGAGAAGGTATCTACTTTAATGCAACCAAAGAGAGTGATTTGGAGAATATTTTAAATAACTATAATTTTACCCATGAATTACAAGATAGAGCCAATAGAGTAAAAAACTATCTAGTTGAAAATAGAATCTCAAAATATAATATCTATAAAGATAGAGAGATTACGCTAAATATAGACAGTAGTAAAAAAGTTCTTTTGGTAATTGGTCAAGTTGAGGGTGATGCTTCTCTTGTATATGGAGCAGACAGTATGAAAAATATTGAGCTTTTACAATCTGTTTATAGTAGTAACTCTAATTCATATATTATCTATAAGCCTCACCCCGATGTATTAAATGGTAATAGATTGGGCAATATCGAAGATATAGAGGTATTAAAATATTGTAATCGTATTGAAAAAGAGGTTAGTATAGATACACTTTTATCTATTTCTGATGAGGTACATACTATGACCTCTTTGGTTGGATTTGAAGCACTTTTGAGAGATAAAAAGGTAGTTTGCTATGGAATTCCTTTTTATGCAGGATGGGGATTAACTATAGATATGATGGAATGCAAAAGACGAAAACGAGAACTAAATATATCTGAACTAATTGCAGGAGCATATATACTATATCCAAAATATATTGACCCTTTGACATTAAAAGAGTGTGAGATAGAGAGAGTTTTGGAGCAGTTAGCTATAGAAAAAGAGTTATATCATAACTCTTTATTATATCAGATAAAAGTGAAAGTAAAAAACTTTATATATATTAAATATTATGCCCTTTTACGTCATATATTAAAGGATTAAATTTATGCAGTTTCTATCTATATCAAATCCACTAATCCAAAATAGTAAAAACTTTTTAGATATAAAAAAAACAACTCCTATAAAGAGTTTAACATATCTATTTGAAAAAGTAACCTTTGTAGGATGGGGAAGAAAAAAATCTGGACTTTGGGCTGAGAAAATGGCAAAAATTAGATATAACAGATTTATATTATTAGAAGATGGATTTATTCGCTCTTTTGGTTTGGGTGTTGAGGGGAGTCCTAGTTTTTCTATTGTTAAGGATGATATTGGTATCTATTATGATGCTACAAAGCCTTCAAAGCTAGAGAATATACTTAATAGTTATGACTTTAAAAATGATAAGAAGCTGATGGAACAAGCAAAAGAGGCAAGAGCCAAGATAATAGAGTATAAAATCTCTAAATATAATAATTTTAAAGAGCTAGATTTGAGTTACCTTGACAATAGTATACCTAAAGTACTAATAGTATCTCAAACGGCAGGTGATAGCTCATTGGAGTATGGATTGGGTAATAGATTCAGTACTAAAGAGATGATAGATGATGCTTTTAATAGTAATCCAAACTCTCAAATATATATTAAAATCCATCCTGATGTGCTTAGTGGTAAAAAAGAGTCAGATATTAGCTCAAAAGATATTCCAAAAGAGTGTTTTATTTTAAAAGATAATGCTAACCCTATTGAGTTAATGAGTTACTTTGATAAAATCTATACTAAAACATCAGGAATGGGATTTGAGGCACTTTTACTAGATAAAGAGGTCTGCTGTTATGGATTGCCATTTTATGCAGGATGGGGTGTAACAGAGGATAAAATATCTTGTAAAAGACGAAAAAGAGAGTTAACTATAGATGAGATATTTGCAGGAAGTTATATCTTATATACTCACTACTATAATCCATACTTAGATAAAAAAATAGATATTATTGAGTTACTTAATTATATTGGAGATAGAAAATGTCATCAAAAAAAACCATAATAACCTACGGAACATTTGATATGTTCCACATAGGACACCTAAAGCTTCTTCAGCGATTAAAAGGCATGGCTGATGAGCTAATAGTAGCTGTATCAACAGATGAGTTTAATACTCTAAAGGGTAAAAAGGTGATGATATCTTATGCTAATAGAGCCGAGATAGTAGAAAATATTAAGTGTGTAGATATGGTTATTCCTGAAGATAATTGGGAGCAGAAAGTTAGCGATATAAAAAAGTATAATATTGATATCTTCGCAATGGGAGATGATTGGAGGGGTGAATTTGATTTTTTAAAAGAGCATTGTGAGGTGGTCTATTTGGAGAGAACCAAAGATATCTCAACTACTCAACTCAAAAAATCACTTACTAATTTTATGTCTATTCCAAAAGAGGATATTATTAATGCCTTTGAGATTATTGAGGCTTTGAAGAAAGATTTTGAGTAGATTTTTCAAATTTTATAAACTCCTCTTTAAATCTCTCAATAGAAAAGCTATAAGCATGATTAGAGATATGTTTATAGTCAAATTTTAGCTTCTCAAATCTATCTATAGCTTTGATTAAAGAGTCAATAGACTGCTCCTTAAAAAAAACTCCTGTCTCTTTATCAATTACTGTATCTTTTAGTCCACCAACTCCATATCCTATGATAGGAGTACCACAAGCCATAGCTTCAACAGGTATAATTCCAAAATCCTCTAGTGCCATATAGATAAATCCTTTTGCTCTTTGCATATATTCTTTTAATATATCATCACTTTGATAACCTAGAACCTCTATATTAGACTTGGCAATTGTCTTAATCTCCTTATACTCCTCACCTTTTCCTATTACTACTAGTTTTTTATTTGGCATAGTATTAAAAGCTTCAACAATCAATTTAGTTTTTTTATATGGTACAAGTCGTGAGGCACAGAGATAAAAATCCTCTTTTTGTGTAAATAGTATAAAGTTATTCACATCTACAGGGGGGTGAATAACTTTAGCATCTTTTTTGTATGTATTTTTAATACGCTCTGCTACAAAAGTAGAGTTAGCAATAAAAAAATCAACTCTATCAAGTGTAGATATATCCCATCTTCTAATATATTCAAGTGTTTTTTGTACTAGAAATTTTTTGGGCTGTTTTAGCTGTGAAGTATACTCTTCATATAAATCCCATGCATATCTAATAGGAGTATGTGAATAACAGATATGTCTCTGATTTTTAGACTTTTTTACACCCTTTGCTACAGCCCAAGAGCTAGAGATAATAAGGTCATAATCTGTTAAATCTAAACTCTCAATAGCTTTTGGAAATAGAGGTAGATAGTTTCTAAAATGAGTTTTTGCAAGAGGTAGCTTTTGGATAAATGAGGTTTGAACACTTTTTCCAAGTATAATCTTATCTCGTTGCTCATTATTTAAGAAATCAACCAAAGAGAAAATATCTGCATTTGGATACAATTCAACTATCACCTTTAGAACTTTTTCTGCCCCTGCATTGGTTACAAGCCAATCATGAACTATAGCTACTTTTAATTCTTTCAACTATCTATAACCTCTTTAAAAACTTTTAAATGCTCCTCTGCTGATTTCTCCCATGAGAACTTTTTTGCTTGAAGTAAACCCTTTTTTATCATCTTTTGTTGTAGTTTAGTATCTTCTAAGAGCATTGCTATTTTTTTGCTAATATCATCACTATCATGAGGGTTACAGTAGACTACAGCATCACCTCCAACTTCTGGTAAGGATGAAGCATTTGAACATACCACAGGTGTACCACACGCCATCGCTTCGAGTGGTGGTAATCCAAATCCTTCATAGAATGAGGGAAAAGCAAAGAGAGATGCTAGATTATATACCTTTGCTAACTCCTCATCACTTATAAACCCTAAATAGTGAATACTATTTTTATTTTGTTCTATTATTTTCATAATCTCTTGATTTTCCCACCCTTTAAAGCCTACTAAAACTAGCTTATACTCCTGTTTTAGTTTATCATTTAAAAGAGCATAAGCTTTTAGAAGTCCTATTAGATTTTTTCTAGGTTCTATGCTTCCTACAGAGAGAATATACTTTTTGGGTAGTTTAAAATCTACTTTTGGCTCTATGTATCTTCTAAATAGTTGATGGTCGATACCATGATAGATGACTTTTATTTGAGTATCTTTAAACTTAGTCTGTTCTAAAATCTCCTGTTTGGAGTAGTTTGAACCTGTAATAATCATATCATTTCTATCCAACTCTTGAAAAAAGTTATTATCAAAATACTCTATTCTCTCTTTTGGATGAAACTCTCTATATAATATAAATGAAAAATCATGCACAGAAGTAACTATTTTTTTACTCTTTATACCTTTATTAGGTATAAAATTTGGTTGCCAATATAGGTCATATGTAGGAGCAAAAAAATCACTTGCTAAAGTTAAAATCTTTCTTGTAATTTTTTTAATAAAAGGAACTTTTACAATAAGTGATTTAAGTTTTTTCATATTTGACTTATTTAAGCTTTCTAACAGAGTTTGAGAATAATATCCATAAAAATAGTTTAACTCAATGGTTGAGTTATCTTTTATTTGATTTGAAATCTCATAAGTATATCTTCCTATACCTGTTTTTTGTGAAAGTAGTGCTATACTATCAACCAATATTTTATGCTTCAAACATATCCTTTAGTGTTAGTTCAAAATCTCTCTGTTTCACCTTTCCAATAATACCAAAAAGTTTTTTGGTAGAGCCTGTTAATTTTTTAATCTCATCTTTTCGTACAAAGGCAGAGTTGACTTTAATTTCTATACTATATCCTGCTATATCCTCCATCATCTTAATTACATCCATAAGCTTGATACCTTGGTTACTTGCTAGATTTACAACATCTGAGGAGGAGTGGGATATTAAGAGTTGGGCGTAAATTTTAGATATATACTCTATATCATTAAATTCACGAATTACATCTAAGTTTCCAAGCTCTATACTCTTTTTTTTATTTTTAAAGTGTTGTACTATTTTAGGTATTAAAAAGTGTTTTGCTTGACCTGTACCTGTATAGTTAAATGGTCTGGTGATAATAATATTTAGTTTAGAAAAGTAGTTTTTTGCTAATGTCTCCATAGCATATTTACTAGCTCCATAGTGGTTTGCAGGGGTAGGGCAGAGTGACTCATCTAGCATTTCTACTCCTTGATTTCCATAAATTGTAGCAGAGCTTACAAGTATGATTTTTTCTGGATTTTGTTTGGATTCTATTGTAGCATCTAGGATGTTAATAGCCCCAATAGTATTGATTTGATAGAAATCACTACTGTTTCCATGTGCAGGAAAAGAGATACCTGCTAAGTTTATAATAAAATCTGGTTTGACCTCATTTAAAATAGATAAAATATTCTCTTTTTTTCTTATGTCACATTGAAATTTTTTTTTACCACTTTTTAGATATGATGTTCCATATATCTCATATCCTTCTAATTTAAGGTATGAGGATAGATGCACTCCTGTAAAGCTATCAATCCCCATAATTAGAACTTTTTTAGAAGCTAAAGCCACTCTTATTCCTTTTTAAATCAGCATCTACCATCATTTTACATAACTCTTCAAGTGTAGTTTTAGCTTCCCATCCAAGCTCCTCTTTTGCTTTTTTGGGGTTTCCAATAAGAAGTTCAACCTCACATGGTCTATAAAATTTAGGATTTACTTTGACTAAAACCTTACCAGTTGCTTTATCTATAGCAGTTTCATTCTCATCTTTGCCTTTAAATTCAATCTCTATATCCACAGCTTTAAAAGACATCGTTACAAAATCTCTAACACTTTGTGTTCTATTTGTTGCCAATAGATAAGTGTCAGCTCTATCAGCTTGAAGCATTAGGTACATCCCCTCTACATAATCCCTTGCAAAACCCCAATCTCTCTTTGCATCCATATTTCCAAGCTCTAAAACGTCTAATTTCCCTAGTTTTATCTTGGCTACACTATCTGTGATTTTTCTTGTTACAAACTCTTTTCCTCTTAGTGGAGATTCATGGTTAAAGAGTATACCTGAAGTTGCAAATATATCATACGATTCACGATAGTTAATAACCATCCAGTGAGCATATAGTTTTGCTACACCATAAGGGCTTCTTGGATAAAAAGGTGTTGTCTCTTTTTGTGGAATTTCTTGAACCTCTCCAAACATCTCGGATGTAGAGGCTTGATAAAATTTTATCTTTGGATTTACAACTCTTATAGCTTCAAGCAGATGAACACAACCTAGACCTGTAATATTAGCAGTAGTTAAAGGTTGTTCAAAAGATACACCTACGAAACTTTGAGCTGCTAGATTATAAATCTCATCTGGGTTTATCTCCATTACCATTCTAATACTATTAGCTTGGTCAGTCAAATCATACTCAATAAGATATAAATTAGGATGTTTATCTACTCCTAACTCCTCTATTCTCCAAAAGTTTACTGACGCACTACGTCTATATGTTCCATAAACCTCATAACCTTTTTCTAAAAGTAGTTGAGTTAAATATGCTCCATCTTGCCCTGTTATTCCTGTGATTATTGCTTTTTTCATAAATTATTTATCCTATAAAATTATCTTGTCAACAATATTTAGATTTTCTAAATTATTTGTTAGTACAAGTAGTCTAATATAAGCACTTATCATATCATAAATATTTTCATTATATTTAAATCTTACCTCATAAAGCTTATCTTTTGCATCATTTAATTGAATAATACTCTTTAGTCCATTATCTAATCCCTGTTGAATAGCATCCATATATAGATTCGCTGATTTTAATGCTTCTTGATAGAGTATTAAAGAGTGAACTGATGTGTTAAAAAGTAATAAACGCTCCTCATACTCCTCATTAATATCATCTTGAACTTGAAGAAGCTCCTCTTGTTTAGAGCTATAAGCTAGTTTTGCTGAAGCAATTTTAGATTCTGTTTTTCCACCTCTATATATAGGAATTTGAAGTTGTAACATGATAGATTTTGTATTTTCTAAACTTGAGACACTTTTGTCAGCAACTATTTTCGAGTATTGTGCACTTAAGCTTATTGTAGGAAGATGACCATCGGAGGCAGCTTCTATCTCTTGTTGTGATAAATGTACAGCCTCTTGTGCTTGTTCAATTTTTAAGTTTGATAATCTATTTTTTTCTATACTAACACTATCCTCCATCTGTTGAAGAGTAGATATATCTATTGGACTAAAATTAATATTAGGAAGAGTTATACTCTCTCTTCCTATTAAATGTTTAAGTTTAAGTCTATTTAGTTTTAGCATTTTTTTCTCTTTTAATATATCTATTTCAGAGAAATGATAATTTACTTTTCCTTGTAGTAAATCCATTTTATTAGATAGTCTCATCTCATATTTTTTTTCAACTAAACGGAGTTTATCTGCTTGGGAATTACGATATGTATCATATAGTTTTATCTTGTTTTTTGATTTCAATATATCTATATATAGTTGAAGTACAGTTTGTGAGAGTTCTTGCTTTTGCAGTTGAAATGCTGATGTTGAGATTTTAATTTTAGACTTCTCTATATCTATTCTATTTAATGTGTCTGGGTTATAAATAGATTGTTGTAATGAGAGAGTATAACCTCTTGAATTCCCAAATCCACTAGTTCCATACTGTTTTTTTCCATAGTTTCCAGATAGATATAGTTGTGGATAAAAATCAGTTTCTATTTGAGTTAGTTGCTCTTTATTTGCCTCTAGTTGATAGCTAGATGATTTTATATGTTTTGAGTTTTCCAAAGCTAAACTATAAGCTTTGGATATAGTTATATTTTCTGCCCTAATAAAACTAAAGAGACTAAAAAAGATTAATAATAGTGTATTACTCTTCATTGAACCCTCGAATCAGTATCTGTTTAAATGGTTTTATAAAGTAGTTAAGCGCTGTAGTAGCTCCTGTTTGTATCATAACAGTTGCAGGCATTCCTGCTACAAGAGTAAAATTATGTTTTTTTAGTTCATCTTTACCCTCTTCTGATATCTCTACTTTTGCTTCATAATATGGCTGTCGTGTAGCTTTGTCTATAAAACTATCTACTGACACCGATATAACCTCTCCATTAATTATATTTAGTTTTTTAGCATTAAATGCAGGAAACATAAGATTAGATACTAAACCGACTCTTACATTATCTATATCGGTAGTTTTAACTTTTGCAATTATAATTAATTTGGCATCTTTTGGTATAATCTCTAAAATATCTTGACCCCTACCTATTACTCCACCTATTGTGTGCATCTTTAATCCAATAATAGTTCCACTTGTAGGAGATTTGATTTTAGTTCTTTTTAACCTATCTTTTGTTGCAATAATTTTTGATTTTAAATCCTCAATTTGAGATTTACTTCTAACTAATCTATCTAAGACATCCTCTTTAAACTTCTTTTTTCTAAGTAGTTGTTGTGTTTTTAGTTCACTAATTTGCTCTTTTAATCTTGCAATATCAGCGATTTTACTAGATATATCTCCCTCTACACTATTTGCCTCTCTATCTAAATCTTGTATTTTTAGTTTATCTACAAGTTGTTGTTCAAATAGGATTTGTTGCTCATCCCTCTCTTGTGCTATAGAGTTTAATCTATGCTCCATGCTACTAATAAGTGCGTTTAGGCTACTAATCTGTTTTTTGGTCTGTAATATTCTTTGTTGAGTAATAATATCCTCATCCTCTACAGACCTTTTATTTGCATAAAATATATTTTTTTGATTATCTTTTATACTCTCTTTATTTATATCTTTTGAAAAATTTATAGAGTTTTTATTATCTCTTTGAGCTTTTAATCTATTATAGGTTGCTACCATATCTTCATATTGAGATTTCAAAATATTTAAATTTTCTTTAATTTGAACATCTTCTAACTCTATGAGTAGTTCACCCTTTTTTACACTATCTCCATCTTTAACATATATCTTTTTTACAATTCCACCATCTAAATGTTGTACAGTTTTTTTTGCACTTCCAGCTGATACTTGTCCTGATGCAACTGAAGATGTAGCTAGAGGTGCATAATACATCCATCCACCTAAAATTCCAAATACTATAAAAAGAACTGTTAGTCCAAAAAGTATTGCAGGAGCAGTATTATCTGAAGGTATATTACTATTTTTATCTTTCATGATTTTCCTTAATTACTTGGTTTACCAAGAGTTACTTTTTGCATAGTAGGTCTAGGTGCAGGTCTATCTTGTGGTTTTGGTTGAGGCGTTTGTGTCTGTTTTCCTCTTAGTTTTGCTAAAACTTCATTTGTTGAACCATACATCTCTAAAAGTCCATTTTTCATAACAACTAATTTATTGGTAACTTGTAAAATACTTGGTCTATGGGTAATAATAATTACGGTACTACCATTTGCTTTTAAAGAATTTATGGCTTGAATTAACCCTTGTTCTCCTAACTCATCAAGATTTGAGTTTGGTTCATCAAGCACAACTAATACAGGATTGTCATAAATAGCTCTTACAAATCCAATTCTTTGTCTTTGCCCACCTGAAAGAGATGAACCTCCAACACCTATTTTAGTATCATATCCATCAGGAAGTTTTAAAATCATCTCATGCACATTAGCTTTTTGCGCAGCTTCCACTATCTTTTTAGGGTCAATCTCTCCAAATCTAGCGATATTTTCACTAACTGTTCCTTGAAAAAGCTCTATATCTTGTGGAAGATATCCAATATGTTTTCCAAGTGCCACTTTATCCCATTGAGATATATCTGCTTTATCAAGTCTAACTTTACCATTATGAAGAGGCCAAAGTCCAAGTATTGCTCTTGCTAAAGATGATTTTCCTGCAGCACTAGGTCCTATAACTCCTACTACATCACCTTTCTTCATAATCATAGATATACCTTTAATTGATGGTTCTTTTCCATTTGGTGGAATAACTACAACCTGCTCTAAGATTATTTCTCCTGATGGTGCAGGTAGTTCCATATACTCTTTCTCTTTTGGAAAATTATCTAAAAGTTCATTCAGTCTAACATAAGAGGTTCTAGCACCACTAAACTGTTTCCATGTGTTTACCATTAAGTCAAGTGGTGCTAATGCACGACCTAACATAATTGACCCAGCAATCATCATACCAGAGTTTACTTGATTTGTAATTGCCAAATAACCACCAAGTCCCAACATAAGTGATTGTAACATCATTCTTGTAATTTTAGAGGTATTTGCCCAAATACTTGCACTTGCACTAGCTTTTGATTGTGCATTTAAAAAATTAAAATGTTTCTCTTGCCATATCGCTCTAATATTGTCTTTCATCCCCATTGCATGGATAACTTCAGCATTTCTAAGATTACTACTTACATACATTGTAGCCTCAGAGTTAAATTTATTTGCCTCTTTTAGTTTCCCTTTAGTTGAAAATTCATTTAATATAGTAATAGTTAGTAGTATAGCAATTGCTCCTAAAGAGAAGTATCCATAATCTGGATGAAACATAAACAAAACCGATACATATATAGGAAGCCAAGGCGCATCAAAAAAAGCAAATAATCCACTACCTGTCATAAATTGTCTAATTTGTGCTAAGTCATTTAATGGCGCAGTTGATGCTTTATTTGGATGTTTTTCAGCCAGTTTAAATAGTGAATCAAAAACTCTTTTATTTAACTGCTTATCCATCTTATTACTTATTCTAATTAGAACTCTTGAACGAACTATCTGTAATAGACCTAAAGTAATAAATAAAACAACAACTATTCCTGTAAGCATAATAAGTGTCTCTTCACTTCTACTTGTTACAACTCTACCATAGAGTTGTAACATATATAGAGTAGGAACAAGCATAAGAATATTAATAAACATACTAAAAAAGCCAGTCATAATAAATGCTGTTTTTGCATTAAATATAGCCTTTCTTAATTCCCCTTGTGCTTGTTGTTGATTTGGTAACTTCATTTTTGCCATTAGATTTTGCTCCTCTAATAAATTATTTTAACTTTTTTAACTCTGTCTTCGTTGTGCTATTTCAAATAGAGTATTGATATGGTCTAATGATTTAATATGGGCATCAATTAAAGATATAATACCTTTTCTAACCCAATCAGCTAAAATATCATCACTTAAAGCATTAAGTTTTTCTCTATCAACTACTTTAAATCCATTTACTAAAATTTGTTTCTCCTCTCCTTCTCCTA
>Ga0256828_1002149_pt1 | contig 11922 bp, 11 predicted proteins | sample CV88metaG_FD_185993 | JGI IMG/M metagenome (GOLD analysis project Ga0256828, IMG submission 185993) | Hydrothermal vent microbial communities from East Pacific Rise, Pacific Ocean - CV88 | ecosystem: Environmental > Aquatic > Marine > Hydrothermal vents | place: Pacific Ocean: East Pacific Rise... | reverse complement strand
TAATACAAAAGCACCTTCATCTACATTATAAATTAAAATAGCTACACTATCAAAAAGCTCAGCAATTTCCCAATTTTTAGCTTCTCCATCTTGAATATAATACATTTTTTTTAGTGATACAAAATCACCTTTACATAATTCTTCAATTTTTTCTATTTTAATCATTAGAAATGGTTCTCCTTACAAGTTGATTTATATTTTTTATTTTTTTTAGCAATGCCTACAATAGTAAGTGGTGTTTTTGTAATTTTAGCTATATTTTGAATATATTTAAGATTTTCTCTATTTACACTAAATAAAAGCTCATACTCTTCCCCACTACATCCAATATTTTTATCAAACTTTTTAAAAAACTTATATCCAATATTGTTAACTTTAGAAAATCTTTCAAGTTCTTTAAAAAGTCCATCACTTATATCAAGAGCTGAAGTAATATATCTTGATGCTTTTTTCATAAATCTATCACGAATAATAGGAGTTATAAATTTCGAAGTTTTTTTAATTTTTTTACCTCTAAAAAGGCGATTTAAATCTTTTTTAACACTTCCTAATTTACCTGTATAACAAATAATTTCATTATCTTTTATATTATTTCTAAAAATAGGTTTTTTTGTAGTAGATATGAAAGTCATAGTGATATCAAGTTTATTATTAGCAATAGTATCACCACCGATAATTTCATAATTATATTTTTTAGCACATTCTAAAAAACCATCACTAAGTTCTTTTATTTCGCTTGAAGTTATATTTTTAGGCATAGCTATACTAAGAAGAGCATATTTAGGAGTAGCATTCATAGCAACTGCATCTGAAATATTTACTAATGAGGCTTTAATAGCTATTTGTTTTAAACTAAACCAATCTTTTTTAAAATGAATATTTTCAAAAAAAGCATCTTTTGAATATATATATCCATCAACATAAGCTCCATCATCGCCTTGTAGTTTCGATGTAGCTATTAAAGAGATAAATAACTCTTCTTTATTCATTTGCTAACATTTGTTTATATTTTTCTTCTATTTCATCAATAACCATTCTATCAGGTTCACGTCTTAAACCTACATATCCTATTTTATTCCCATCTTCATCAAAAATAGGTTCAATATGAACAATTACCCAATAATATTTACCATCTTTTCTAAGGTTTTTAACATAACCTTCCCAAACTTTATCAGATTTGATAGTATCCCACATCTGTTTAAATGCAGCAGCAGGCATATCAGGATGACGAACTATACTATGGGGCTTACCTATTAATTCATCTTTTTCATATTTTGTCATTTGTCTATATGCTCTTGATGCATAGGTAATAATCCCATGTAAATCAGTTCTTGTAATAAGTCCTCTTGCTTCTAAACCTTCATCTTGAAATGTAACTTCTTCATCAATAGGTTCAACATTTGGTTTAACTGGCATTTCGTCATCCTTTAATATGTGAATTTATTTTACTCTTTCTAAATATTCTCCAGTTCTTGTATCTACTTTAATTCTATCACCTGTATTTAAATGACAAGGAATAGTAATAGTAGCTCCTGTATTTACTTTTGCAGGTTTTCTACAAGCACCTTGTCTATCACCTTTAGAAGAAGGTGGAGCATCTATAATATCAAGTTCTACAGTTTGTGGTAATTCAATACCAATTGGTTTTCCATTATGGAAATTGATTTGAAGATTCATTCCATCTAATAAAAATTGGATTTCATATTCAATGTTTTCTTTTGGTAATGATAACATATCATATGTTTCATTATCCATAAAATAATACATTCCATCTTCATTATAAGAATATTGGAAATCTCTTCTTTCTAAATTTGGTGTTTCAGCTTTATCACCAGCATGAAAAGTTTTTTCAATTACTCTTCCATCAATTAAAGATTTTAATTTTGTTCTTACAAATGCTGCACCTTTTCCAGGTTTAACATGTTGATATTCCACTATTTTATACGGAATACCATCAAGTTCAATATTCATATTCTTTTTTAAATCACTCATTCCAATTGATGCCATAATTTTCTCCTTTAAATTTGTGCTGTTTTTACACTAATAGCTGCTTTTAATTTACTTAATTCATCTACTACATCTTTATTTACTGCAGTATCTGTAACAATTACAGCCATAGCTTCATTATCTTTATTTCTTCCAAGTCTAAAATCTGCAATATTGATATTATGTTTTGCAAGAGTTAAACCAACTTCGCCAATTACTCCTGGAACATCTGTATTTCTAAAGAAAATAAAATTACCTTTTGGTTCAAATTCAAGCTCAAACCCTTTAATTTCTACAATTCTAAAATTATCTTCAAACATTGTTCCACTAATAGTATATACATTAGTATCTGTATAAATTTCTAATTTTACTAAATTTTTATATGCACTACTTTCATTACTTTTTTCTTCAGTTTCAAGTTCAATTCCTTTCTCTTCTGCAAGGAATTTAGCATTTACATAGTTTACATTTTCTCCTACTATTTCAGTCATTGCACCCACTAATGCAAATGTAAGTAAAGAGTTTGAGTATTTAGCAATATCTCCATATGCGATTACTTTTACTTTAGATATTGCTTTATCAATAATTTGTGCTGTTAAATAACCCATTTTTTGAGCTAATTCTAAATATTTAATAGCCCACTCTGGAGTTTCGTTTGCTTTAATTGGTAAATTTAAAGCATTTGGATAAGAGATTCCTCTTACTGCTTGAATAATATTTTCAGCAGCTTGTTTTGCAATTTTTTCTTGAGATTCCATTGTGTTTGCACCAATATGTGGTGTTACAGATGTGTTTTCAAGATTCCAAAAAGGATGATCTTCTAAAGGTTCTTTATTAAATACATCAATTCCAAGCCATGCTACTTTTCCTGATTTAAGTGCTTCTACTAAATCATCTTCATTATATAATCCACCTCTTGCACAGTTAATAAGTCTTACACCATCTTTCATTTTTGCTATCTCTTTAGCAGTAATCATATCAATTGTTTCTTTATTTTTTGGTGTATGAATTGTAATAACATCACAAGCAAGTATATCATCAAAATTAGTTGTATATTTTACACCTAAATCTGTAGCTTTACTTGGATTGATATATGGGTCATATGCAATTACTTCCATTCCGAAAGCTTTTGCTCTCACCCCTACTCTACTTCCAATATTTCCAAATCCAATAATTCCAAGTTTTTTACCATAAAGTTCATTTCCAAGCCATTTTTCTCTATTCCAAACTTTATCTTTTTTTAATGCATTTACTGCATTTGGAAACGCTCTCATAGAAGCTGTTAAATGACACATTGTAAGTTCTACTGCTGCAATAGTATTCGCAGTTGGAACATTCATTACAATAATACCTTTTTTTGAAGCACCTTCAATATCTACATTATCAACACCTACACCTGCTCTAACTACTGCTTTTAATTTTTTTACAGCATTTAAAAATTTATCATCTACAGGAGTTGGACTTCTTGTAATTACTCCATCAGCATCTTCAATGATTTTAAGTAATTCATCTTTTGGAGTTTTTGAAGCATCTACAAGTTCAATATCTTCTGCTTCTTGTAAAATTTTAAATCCAATTTCGTGAATTGGGTCACATACAACAACTTTTTTCATTATAATCCTTTTATTTTAAGACTATGCTTATAAAAATTTTTCGCTATTATACAAAAAAAAGAGAAAAGATAAAAATATTATCTTTCTTATTTTTGAGATAATTTTACTCTTTTATTTTGAGCATCAAGTTCAATAATTCTTCCCTCTATCTCATCGCCTACATTATATTCAGAAATATCTTTTTCTAAATCAGATTTTCTAATTAACGCTTCAACTCCATTATCAAAACTTACAAATACACCAAAATCAGCAATATTTTTAATTACCCCTTTAATATTATCATCAATGTTATATTGTTTTTCAAAAGCAATATATGGAGAATCTTCTGCATCTTTTTTAGATAAGATAATTTTATTATTATCAGCATCAATAGAGATAATTTTAAAATTATATGTTTCATCTACATTTAATACATCTTTTGCTTTTTCCCCTTTTGTCCATGAAACAAATCTATTTGGTAAGAAACAGATAATATTATCAATTTCTACAAATCCACCAACATCTGTAAGATTTACAATTTTACCTTCAACAATATCACCTTCTTGATGATTTTTAGCAAATTCTTCTGCTGGTTTTGGTAATAATGATTTGTAACTTACTCTTAATCTTTTATTTTCTAAATCAATCTCTGTAACTTCTACATCTATTTCATCACCAATATTTAATAAATCTTCAATTTTAGCACTTGAATTCCAAGAAATTTCAGAAATATGTAAGAAACCTTCTACTCCATTTCCAATATCAACAAATGCTCCATATTCTCTTAAATTTGTAACAGTTACATTTAATACATCACCATCACTAATTCCACTTTCAGCTACTTCTTCCCATGGATCATTTTGAGTTGCTTTAATAGAAAATAACATTTTTTCAGGATCTATTAATTTAACCTCTACTTCATCACCTTTATTTAATAATTTAAAATGATTAGTTTTTTTATAACTTACTTCATCTTTAGGAACAAATCCACTCCATCCTTCAGCTAATTCAATAACTACACCATCTTTTTTTAGGTTTTTTACTGTAGCTGGAATAATTTTATCTTTGATAGATTCAACAAATTCAGCTCTTTTTTCTCTTTTTTCATTTAAAAGTTGTTTTCTTGAAACTACTACACCATTTTTCTTAATTTCGATAATTTTAGCTTCAATTTTTTTACCAATATTGTCTTCATTTAATTTTAATGCTGATTCACTTTTTGGAATAAAAAATTCTACACCATCTTCATTTTTAGCAACAAATCCACCTTTATTAAGCTCTGTAATAGTTACTTCTACAACATCACCTACATTAAATTTATCTAAAAATTCTTTTCTTTTCGCTTCACTTACAGCTGATTTGTGACTTAAAACAGCTTCACCTTTTGATGTTCTTCTTTTTGTAACAACTACAGGAATTTCATCACCTACATTGTATTTTAACTCACCATCAACTTCTATCTCTTTTCTTGGTAAAACACCTTCTACCTTTTCACCTACATCTACAAATACTGTACCTTCATCCATTGATACGATCATACCATTTTTAATTCTTGTCTTTTTTTGTTCATTTTCAAATGCATTTAGCATTTCTTCGAAATTTTCTTCTTTGATTTCACTCATTTTCTATCCTTTTAATTGTTTGATTTTTTTTATAATGTTTTGAATTAACCATTCTGGAGTACTGGCACCTGCACTCACTCCACAAAGGTTTTTTTGTTCAAACCACTCTTTTTGTAGTTCATCTTCATTTTCAATCAAATATGTATCTTTGCAAAACTCTTTTGAAATTAAATATAATTGTTTTGTATTAGATGAATTCTTACCACCAATAATAATCATTATATCAGCTTTTTTAGCTAATTTTCTAACAGCATCTTGATTTTCAAAAGTAGCATTACAAATTGTATTAAATACTCTAACTTCTTTATGATTCTGAATTAAAAAATTAACTAACTCTAAAAACTCATTGATTTTTCTTGTTGTTTGAGAAACTATTGCTATTTTTTCATGCAATTTTATTTTTTGTAGTTCATCTAAAGTAAGAACTACAAATGTTCTTTTTGGGTTAGTTGAATAACTTTTAATTCCTTTTACTTCTGGATGATTTATATCACCAAAAATAACTATATCATACCCTTTTTGACTCATCTCTTCAACAATCTCTTGTGGTTTAGTCACAAAAGGACATGTAGCATCAATTAGATTTTTATTTTGTGCTTCTAAAAATTCTTTATCTTGTTTTGTAATTCCATGAGTTCTAATAATTACAGTATCACTATTTATTTCATCTAACTTTTTAGCAAGGCCTACATTATAATTATTTTTTAGACGAGCAATCTCAAGTGGATTATGGATAAGTTCTCCATAAGTAACAGCACCACTTGAATTCTCAGCAATCTCTATTGCTCTTTTTACACCAAAACAAAAACCATAACTTTCAGCTAATTCTATTTTCAATCTCTCACCTCTGTAATTCTATTTAAAATTTGTGTAAAATTTGGAAAAGAAGTTAAAATACAATCCGTATCTTCAATTTCCATTCCACTTAAAAGTCCAAGTATTGCAAAACTCATTGCAATTCTATGGTCACCAAATGAATCAATTTTTGCTTTTTTAGGATTTCCTCCAATTACAGCAAATCCATCTTCAAATTCTTCTGTTTTAATTCCACATTTTTCTAAGTTTGAAATAGTTGCAGTAATTCTATCTGATTCTTTAACTCTAAGTTCTTTTGCATTTTTTACTACACTTTTTCCATTTGCTACAGCCATAGCCATAGCAAGTGCTGGAATTTCATCTATAAGCCAAGCAATATTTTCACTTACTTCTATAGCTTTTAAGTCATTTCCTTCTACAATGATATCCCCTATTGGTTCATATTTATCAACTTTTGTAATATATTCTATTTTTGCACCCATTTTTTCTAATATTTTAAATGCTTCTATTCTTGTAGGATTAAGTGTTAAATTTTTAAGAACAACTTTACTTTTTGTAATAGCAGCCGCTACTGCAAAGAAAAATGCACTACTTGGATCAGTTGGCACTTCAATATCTAATGCTTCAAGTGGTTTTTCTAAAGGATAAATAGTAATTTTTTCATCTATTTCCAGTCTTGCACCCATACCTTTAAGCATTCTTTCTGTATGGTCTCTACTTAGACTTGGTTCACTATAAATAGAAGGTTTATCTGCATTAAGTGCAGCTAAAATCATAGCTGATTTTACTTGAGCTGATGCAATTTTTGAAGTATAATCAAATGAAGTAAGTTTTCCACCTCTAATTGCAAGAGGAGCTAAATTTCCATTTTCTCTTCCATCAATTTTAGCGCCAATACTTCTTAAAGGTTCAGCAACTCTTTTCATTGGTCTACGTCTAAGATATTTATCTCCTGTAAGCACAAAAAAACCATCAATTCCAGCTAATAATCCACTATATATTCTAATACTTGTTCCACTATTACCACAATCAAGTATTTCAAAAGGTTCTTTTAGTTCTTTTGGAGGAGTGATTTTTATAATTTCACCATTATCTTCAATTTTAGCGCCAAGAAGTTCTGCTATTTTTAATGAGTTCATAGTATCTTCTGCACGAAGATAATTTTTTATTGTTGAAGGTTTATCAGAAAGAAGCGAAAAAATCGCACATCTATGAGAGATTGATTTATCGCTTGCTATTTCATCTATTGTTATATTAAAATTTTTATCTAACTTTTTTACTATCATCTTAACTCTACACCTAAGTCTTTTAATTTTTCAATTATTTGTGTAATTATACCATTTATTTCATCATCTGTCAGTGATTTTTCTTTATTTTGTAAAATAAATCTAATAGTTAATGAATTTTTATCTCCTAAATCAAAAATATCTATTGGATAAAACTCCACTATATCATCAATATTTAATTGCTCAATATTTTCTTTAATAGTAGCATAAGTTAAAGATTTATCTACTACTAAGCTTAAATCTCTTGTTGATTTTTGTATTTTTACAATATCTTCTGCTAAATATAGATTTTGTGGTAATAAATCTAAGAAAAATTCAGCAATAAATGTATCTTCTAAATCAAAATCTTTTGCTATTTTTGGATGTAATTTTGCAATATAACCTACTTCAATTCCATCAATTAAAACTTTAGCACTTTGATAAGGATGAGCTAATAAAATATGTTTATCTTCTATTAATTCAAAATCACCAAAAATTTTAGCCATTTTATTTACAAATTGAGAAAAAGTGATATTTTTTGGTTTTGCAACTGAAATATTTTCATTGCATCTTGCACCACTCCACACAAATCCAATTTTTTGATACTCTTCTCTTAAATGGTTATATACACTCCCTATTGTAAATAATGGTATTTTTTTATAACCATTATTTTTGTTGTTTTGAGCACTTTCTAACATTTGTAAAATAAGAGTTTGTCTTAATGTATCAAGTTCATTTACAATAGGATTTAATACATCAATTTTTTTATCCATTAAAGTAAATCCATATTTTTGCATTCTTTCACTACTATCAAATACAAAATGTAATACTTCAAAAAATCCATTAGCTATAGCTCTTTGTCTTAATTTTCTATTATTTTCAATTTGTTTGATAGTTTTATTTAGTCTATTTTTTTCTGCAAAAACTAAAGGTTTAGGAGTTAATTTATCAATTCCATATACTCTTAACACTTCTTCAGCAATATCATATTTATTTACTAAATCATGTCTAAATGGTGGTATTTTTAATTTTAATGTTTTATCACTATTATCTAATTGTGTTTTAATTTGTAGTTTATTTAAAATATTTACAACTACATTTTCATCAATAACTTCTCCTATGATTGAATAAATGTCATCTAATTGAACATTTAACATTTTTTCTTCTATATTTTTAGTTAAATCATAAGAAGCATTATAAACTTTAGCATCATTTAAAGTTAATTCATTTAAAATATAGTTAATAGCAAGTTTAACATTAGGATTTGTTCCTCTACTACTTCTAAAGAAAATTTTATCTGTTTTTAATTTTTTTTCATATACAAGAGTTGAGATATATTCTGGGTCTATAAAATTAGCATCAATTACAAAATTCCCACTTTTTGCTTCTGGTTTTTTAACTAAACTTAAACCAGTTTGATAGATAATTTCATTATCATGTTTTACAACATCAACACCATCTTCAGTTTTTAAAATTAACTTTTTATAATCATCATAAATAGTTACAATTACACCTGTAGCAACAGTTGTATAAGTAGCATAATCTATAATAGTGTTATCAAACTCTTCTTCTACTAAAGCTAATCTATATTTAATTTTAAAAGGGATATTTACTTCATCACATTTAATAGCTTTTAGAAAATGTGATGAATTTTTGATATCATCTTCAATTTGTAAAATTCTTCCAAGTCCTTCTGCATTTTTGTCATCTTCATACTCTTCTATTTCTTTAAGCGGTCTATTGAATTTTGCACTTAATTCTCTTGCTATTCCAAGAATTGAAAAACTATCCCCTCTATTAGGAGTAATTCCAAGTTCAATTATATCATCATCTAAATAAGTCGATACATTTTCACCTATTCTAAGTTCACCCATAGAGTTATCTAAAACCATAATACCATCTTCAAGCTTAGGAAGTCCAAGTTCTGTACTTGAACAAATCATTCCAAAACTTTCAACTCCACGAAGTTTTGCTTTTTTAATTTTAAAATTACCAGGAAGAACTGCTCCAACTACACTTACAGCAACATATTGTCCAGCTGCTACATTTTTAGCACCACATACAATCTGAGTAACTTCATTTCCCACATTTACTTGACATACATTTAATTTATCTGCATCTGGGTGCTTTTCACATTTTTCTACATATCCTACTACTACTTTATCAGCAATTCTAATCTCTTTTAAACCTTCAACTTCTTGTCCTATTGCATTTAAACCATCGCAAATTTCAGCAGTTGAAATACCACTTAAATCTATAAATTCCTCTAACCATTTTCTTGTTACTATCATTTGAATTGCTCCATAAGTCTTAAATCTCCTTCATACATACTTCTTAGATCATTGATTCTATGAATAAGCATAGCAAATCTCTCAACTCCTAATCCAAAAGCATAACCACTTACATTCTCATATCCTACTGCTTTAAATACATTTGGATCTACTATTCCACATCCAAGAACTTCTAACCATCCTGTATGTGAACATACTCTACACCCTTCACCCTTACAAAAAATACAGCTAATATCAGCTTCTGCACTTGGTTCTGTAAAAGGGAAAAAACTTGGTCTAAATCTTACTTTTACATCTCCAAACATCTCTACTAAAAAGCTTTCAAGCATAAATTTTAAATTTGCAAAACTAACTTTTCCAGCTTCATCAACCACTAAACCTTCTACTTGGTGAAACATTGGTGTATGAGTTAAATCATAATCTCTTCTAAAAACAGCACCTGGAGATATCATTCTAATTGGTGGTTTTTGTTTAAGCATTGTTCTAATTTGAACTGGTGATGTATGAGTTCTTAGTAAACTACCATCATTCATATAAAAAGTATCTTGCATATCTCTTGCTGGATGATATTTTGGAAGATTTAAAGCTTCAAAATTATGAAAATCATCCTCTACAAGTGGACCTGTTTCTACAGAGAAATTTAATTTTGTAAAAAAATCGATAATTTTATCCATTGTTATTTGAACTGGATGAAGAGCTCCTATTTCACTTCTTTTTGAATATAAACTAACATCTAATTTTTCTGCTTGTAATTGTGCTTCTAAAGCTTCTTCTTCTAATTGTGCTTTTTTTTGAGCAATTAAATTTAATGCTTTATCTTTCAATTCATTTAAATTTTTAGCAAACTCTTTTTTTTCTTCATTTGGAATATCTTTCATTTTTTTAAATTGTTGAGTAATTACTCCATTTTTACCTAACAACTCCACTCTAATTTTCTCAAGCTCATCTAAATGAAGTGCTTTTTCAATTTTTGATAAATCAATCATAAGTCCCCTTAAAATTTTTTGCTAATTTTACAAAAATTTTGAGTATAATTCAAAGAAAATTCAAAAAAGGATCGAAAATGTGTATATTTTGTTCTATTATAGAAGGGAAAATCCCATCAAATAAGGTTTTAGAAAATGATAAATTTTTAGCTTTTAAAGATATTAATCCAATAGCACCCGTTCATATTTTAATTATTCCAAAAAAACATATTGAAAGTTTTAATTATACTGATGGTGAAGTTATGAAAGAGATGACTGAATTTATCAAAGAAGTAGCAAAAAAAGTGGGAGTTTATGAAGATGGTTATAGACTTATTACAAATATAAATGATAATGGTGGACAAGAAGTAAAACATCTACATTTTCATCTACTTGGTGGAACAAAACTTGCTTGGCCTAAGTTAGGTTAAATAAAAATTTAAAATATATGTTCGATAATATACAGAATATAAACTAAAATTTTAAGGATAAAAAGGATAAATTTTGAAATATGTTGGAGCTCACGTAAGTAGCAGTGGTGGTGTTTTTAATGCCCCTATAAATGCAAATGAAATTGGTGCAAAAGGTTTTGCAATGTTTACTAAAAACCAAAAAAGATGGGATGCAAAACCTTTAGATGATAAAACAATAAATAAATTTAAAGCAAAAATGGATGAATTTGGATATACGGCAGATATGGTTTTACCTCATGATAGTTATCTTATAAATTTAGGTCATCCTGAAATGGAAAAAGAAGAAAAGTCTTTAAATGCTTTTATAGATGAACTTAGAAGAGTTGAACAATTAGGGCTTAAATATTTAAATTTTCATCCAGGAAGTCATCTAAAAAAAATATCTGAAGAAGAATGTTTAGAAAAAATTGCTAAAAACTTAAATATAGCTTTAAAAGAGACTGAGTCAGCTATAGCTGTAATAGAAACAACAGCTGGACAAGGAAGTAATCTTGGATATAAATTTGAGCATTTAAGAGATATTATTGATATGGTAGAAGATAAAAGTCGTATAGCTGTTTGTATTGATACTGCTCATATATTTGCCGCTGGATATGATTTAAGAACAAAAGAAGCTTATGATAAAACAATGCAAGAGTTTGATGAAATTGTTGGATTTAAATACCTTAAAGGGATGCATATAAATGATAGCAAAGCAAAATTTGCATCACGTGTAGATAGACACCATTCTTTGGGTGAAGGTGAGATTGGAATAGATGCTTTTAAATTCATTATGAATGATGAAAGAATAGATAATATTCCATTAGTTCTTGAGACTATAAACCCTGATATTTGGGCTGAAGAGATTAAACTTTTATATTCTTTTGAAGGGGAAAAATGAAACTATTAATCGTAAAACAATCACCTATTAGT
>Ga0256828_1002148_pt1 | contig 11926 bp, 13 predicted proteins | sample CV88metaG_FD_185993 | JGI IMG/M metagenome (GOLD analysis project Ga0256828, IMG submission 185993) | Hydrothermal vent microbial communities from East Pacific Rise, Pacific Ocean - CV88 | ecosystem: Environmental > Aquatic > Marine > Hydrothermal vents | place: Pacific Ocean: East Pacific Rise... | reverse complement strand
TTAGCCTTTGATTTTTCTATTTTTTTCTACCCTCTCGGCCTTGACAGAGCGTACCCATAGCCAATTTAGAAGATGATACATACAGAAATTGACAACAGTAGCATAGAAAAATGCTCCTGTGTACATAGATGTTGCTATCAAATCCCAATTACCTTTGAACCACTCCATAGTAAGTTCAATATCAGCTAAAGAGTCCCTACCTAGAAGCAGATTACCAGTAAGATACTCTATATAGAACATTGGTGGGTAAGTGATAGGGTTACTAAGCCAAACTACACCGATAGCTAAAGGTACATTAAACTTAGTAAAAGGAGTGATTGCCATAACACCAGCCATCTGCATTGGCATAGGGATTAATGCCCAAAAAGCTCCTATGGATATACCTTTGGTGATAGATTTGCGATTTTTGGCAAAGTATGCTTTAGGTAGTTTATATTTATCTAAAAGTTTATCTATCTTACTCGGTTTATCACTTTTTGTTTTTTTAAAAATCTTTCGTATCATATCTACTCTAAAACCCCCTTCAATTTTCATTCATAGTTTATTACTTGATAGCTTTAAATCCCCTTTTTATACTATTTGGGGTAGAATATCACTACAAAAACACTCTAAAAGGTACAAATTATGAGCGGATATATGCTTTTTTCTGGAACTTCAAACCCACAACTTGCTAAAGAGGTAGCTGATTATCTTGAGATGCCACTTTCTCACGCAACTATAAATCGTTTCTCAGATGGAGAGATAAATGTTCAAATCGCTGAGAGCGTTAGAGGTAAAGATGTATTTATCATTCAACCGACTTGCGCACCAGCTAATGCTAATTTGATGGAACTTCTTATTATGACTGATGCTCTAAAGAGGTCAAGTGCTAAATCTATCACAGCAGTAGTACCATACTATGGATACGCTAGACAAGATAGAAAAGCAGCACCTAGAGTGCCAATTTCGGCTAAACTTGTAGCAAACCTTATGGAGACAGCAGGGATTACAAGAGTTGTAACGATAGACCTTCACGCATCTCAAATCCAAGGTTTCTTTGATATTCCAGTAGATAACCTATATGGTGCTATACTCTTTATGGACTATATCAAAGCTAAAAACTTACCAAATCCTATCATCGCATCACCAGATATTGGTGGGGTTGCTCGTGCTAGATACTTTGCTAGTAAGCTTGGACTTGATATGGTTATCGTAGATAAAAGAAGAGAAAAAGCAAATGTAGCTGAGGTTATGAATGTTATCGGAGATGTAAAAGGTAAAGATGTTATCTTGATTGATGATATGATAGATACAGCTGGTACTATGGTAAAAGGTGCTAAAGCTCTTAAAGAGTTGGGTGCTACATCTGTAATGGCTTGTTGTACTCACCCTGTACTTTCAGGCCCAGCTTATGATAGAGTAGAGGGTGGTGAGCTTGATGAGTTAGTTGTATCAAACACTATCCCAATGGGAGAGAACTCACCAAAAATAACAGTGCTTTCAACAGCTAAAATGTTGGGTGAAGTTATAAGAAGAGTATATAACAATGAGAGTGTAAACTCACTCTTTGATGTAAAATAACCTTTAAGGAATAACTTTGGCAAAAAAAGTACCACAAAAGAATATAAGAAATTTTTCTATTATCGCACACATAGACCATGGTAAATCTACTCTAGCAGATAGGATTATCCAAGAGTGTGGAGCTGTAAGTGATAGACAGATGTCAGCTCAAGTTATGGATACTATGGATATAGAAAAAGAGAGAGGTATCACTATCAAGGCTCAATCTGTGAGGCTTGATTATGTAAAAGATGATGAACACTATATTCTAAACCTTATAGACACTCCAGGGCATGTGGATTTCTCTTATGAAGTGAGTCGCTCTTTGGCATCTTGTGAAGGGGCATTGCTTATCGTTGATGCTGCTCAAGGGGTAGAGGCTCAAACTATCGCCAATGTATATATTGCTATTGAGAATGATTTAGAGTTGATACCTGTTGTAAATAAGATTGATTTACCAGCTGCTGACCCTGATAGGGTACTAACGGAGCTTGAAGAGGCTATCGGTATAGACGCTACTGAACACAACTTAGTTTCAGCAAAAACAGGAGTTGGTGTAAAAGAGCTTATAGATACGATAGTGGAGAGGATACCAGCACCCAATGGTGATGAAGAAGCTCCAACTAAAGCTTTGATATATGATAGTTGGTTTGATAACTATCTTGGAGCTTTGGCACTTGTTAGAGTCTTTGAAGGTAGTATCAAAAAAGGGCAGAAGATAAAAATTATGGGAACAAAAGAGGAGCATCAAGTGTTAGATTTGATGTACCCAAACCCGATAAAACCTATCAAAACAACAGAGATATCAACAGGTGAAGTTGGTATAGTTGTAACTGGACTTAAGACTGTTGAGGGGCTTCAAGTTGGTGATACTATCACCGATGCGAAAGTGGCAACAGCAGAGGCTATCAGTGGATTTGAACCAGCTAAACCATTTGTTTTTGCTGGTATCTATCCGATAGAGACAGATAAGTTTGAAGACCTTAGAGATGCTTTGGATAAACTAAAACTAAATGATTCGGCACTTAGTTATGAGCCTGAGTCATCTTCAGCACTAGGGAGTGGTTTTAGGGTAGGATTTCTAGGAATGCTTCATATGGAAGTTGTCAAAGAACGCCTTGAGAGAGAGTTCAATCTAGACTTAATAGCAACTGCTCCAACTGTTGTTTATCGTGTAGTTAAGACTGATGGTGAAGAGATAATGATACAAAATCCATCAGAGCTACCCGAGGTACAAAAGATAGAGAGTATCTATGAACCTTATGTTAAAGCTACTATCTTGACACCTCAAGAGTTTGTAGGAAACCTTATCAAACTACTCAATGATAGAAGAGGGGTTCAAGTCAAGATGGATTATCTTAATGAGTCAAGAGTTTTGATGGAGTATGATATACCTATGAATGAGATAGTTATGGATTTTTATGATAGATTAAAAACTGTAACAAAAGGGTATGCGAGTTTTGACTATGAGCCTATCGAGTTTAGAGTAGGGGATTTGGTAAAATTGGATATTCGTGTTGCTGGTGAGATTGTTGATTCTCTCTCTATCATTGTACCTAGAGATAAAGCTAGAAGTAGAGGTTTAGCATTTGTTGATAAGTTAAAAGAGCTTATACCTAGACAGCTTTTTGAAGTGGCGATACAAGCTAGTATTGGTAACACTATCATCGCTAGAACTAATGTAAAATCTATGGGTAAAAATGTAACTGCTAAGTGTTATGGTGGGGATATTACCCGTAAGAGAAAGCTACTTGAGAAGCAAAAAGAGGGTAAAAAGAGAATGAAGGCTATCGGTAAGGTCAATGTACCTCAAGAGGCATTTATGGCAGTGTTAAAATTGGATAATTAATATGATACTTATACCTTTGAAAAAAGATGAAAAGAGTATATCACCAAAGTTTAGAAAGGCAGATAGATTTGTCTTTTTAGATGTAGATAGTGGTATAGTTGTAGAGGATAATAATTTTAAAAAAGCTAAATCAAAAGAGTTTTTTGATTACTTTAAAACACTCAATGTTGATAGAGTATTTGTTAAAGCATTGGGAGCAAAAAGTTTTGAGTATCTTGATAAGCTCGGAGTAGAGGTTTATATCATATATAGTGATGTTGAACTATACTCTCATATAGATATAGCAAAGTGCCAAAGAGTTACAAAAGATAACTACCATATCCTTTGTACCCTAGGACATAAAAAGGAAAAATAATGTTTGATTTTATAGCACAGTGGGCATTTCATATACATCTTATAATGGCTATATCTTGGATAGGTGGTTCGGTGTTTATGTTTGTTTTAGGTGTCACGCTAAGAGATAAAAAGGCTCAAAAAGAGGTTTATCCTCATGTTGGGCCTATATTTGGCTGGTTTGAAGTTGTAGCACTTGTGACTCTTCTCTCAAGTGGTGTGATACTTGGAATGAAATATCATCTCTTTGATATGTTATTTAATGATAATGGAACAGAGATTTTCCATGCTCTTAATATGAAGTTTTATCTAGTGGTTGTATTGACTCTAGCGACTGTTGTCCACTTTGTGATAGCATATAAAACAAACGGTAAAGAGAGAACAAGAACAGAGCAGATACTCTCTCGTAGCTCATCTATGTTGATATTTTTCCTAAATCTTTTTGTGATGCACTATGCTATCATACTTAGAAATATACTCTAATGAGATGTGCTAGTTGCTCTAAAATCTCCTTTGAAATTATATGTAAAAAGTGTCAATATGAGCTTTTTACACCCCAAATACACACAAGAAGAGTAGGTGACTTAGATGTTATATGCTTCTATAACTACTCTTCTATTGATACACTTCTTCACTATAAACATACAAATGTTGGTTACAGGGTATTTAAAAAACTCTCAAAGATGGTGTTACAACCATTTATAAAAGAGTTTGTTGAGCATCAAATCGGAGATATACACATCATAGCAGTTGATGAGAAGGTTAAAAATGGATACTCTCACACAGCTCTACTTAGTCACACTATGAAGATGAAGAGTATCATACCTTATCACTCAAAACTCTTAGCATCTAATGATGTAACTTACTCTGGAAAATCTCTACAATATCGCTTGGATAATCCAAGGGAGTTTAGATACAGAGGTAAAAAGAGTATAACAGCAGTATTGGTAGATGATATCATCACATCAGGTATAACACTAAAAAGTGCCTATGATGAGTTAAGAAAACATAATGTAGATGTACTTTTTGCGTTAGTCTTAGCAGATGCTAGGGAGTAGTTAAGGTTTTGTTTATTTATATTTGGTAATATTAAAAAAGTTTTTGTCATTTATAGGAGGAAAAATGAAATTAAAATCACTATTTATCTCAATGGGATTGAGTATCTCATTAGCATATTCATCTACAACAATAACAGATATAAAAGATATATGCCAGAGTAATCTAGAGCAAGAGTGTCCAAACAATACTCAAGATATAAAACTACTTCAAACACTTTTAAATAGAAGTGGTGTTGTAAAAAATAGTTTAAAAGTTGATGGTAAATTGGGTACAAATACTCAAAATGCTATCATAGAGTTTCAAAAAAAATATAGAGTATATCCAACAAAGGGGTATGTTGGTAGTAAAACAAAGTTGGCACTTCAGAGATTTGTAGTTGGGAAAAAGGTAGCAAAATCAAATAGATACACAAAACCATTAAAACCAAAGTGTTATAACTGTTATGCTGATTTTAAGAAAAATGTAAATTTAAAAAAGAGTTACGCTGTCTATACAGATAAAAAACTTTTAGCAAAAGCTAGAAGAGCTAGAAAAAAGCTTTTAGTAGATGTGAGCCAACAGAGAGTAAGACTTATAGTTGATGGTAAAGTGGCACTAGATTCTCCTTGTACTACTGGTGCTAGACATAAGTTTGAGCCAAATACTAGAATATATAGAGATAAACACACTCCACTAGGGACATATCGCATAAAAGAGAAGATAGCAAATAAACGCTCTACTATATTTGGTGATATATATAGAAATGGTAGAAGGATTTATCACGGTGATAGACGAAAATATAGAGGTTCTTGGAGAGGTGTGAAGTTTGTAGGGGCATCACTTAAACACTGGATGAGGCTTACAAGTTCAGGGATAGGGCTACACGCTAGTAAATATGTGAAGAGATATGCTGGAACAAATGGGTGTATTAGATTACCATATAATGTAGCACATACACTATTTTCAAAAGTAGATAAAGGTACAGTTGTAAAGGTTGTTAGATAATGTTATTTGTCATACTTAATGGTAAAAAATTGGATATTCCTGAGGTTAGAGATGCGATATATACTTTAAGAGAAGAGGGTTATAGAGTTGAGGTTAGGGTAACTTGGGAGTATGGTGATGGCATTAGGTATGTAAAAGAGGCTAGTGATATGGGTGCTGATACAGTTGTAAGTGCTGGTGGAGATGGTACTTTAAATGAGGTTGTTAATGCTTTGATGCGTTTAGATATCGAGTTAAGACCATCTTTAGCCATACTTCCACTAGGAACTGCCAATGATTTTGCCACAGCTTGTGAAATACCAGAGTATCCTCTAGAGGCGTTGAGGTTAGCGATAGAGGCAAAAGATACAGAGGTAGATTGTATCAGAGCTAATGATAGATACTTTATAAATGTAGCCACAGGAGGTATTGGGGCTACAATCACGGCACAAACACCTACTGAGTTAAAAAACTTTTTAGGTGGAGGTGCTTACACTCTTTCAGCTGTTGTTATGGCTTTAAGTAATATCTCTTCAAATCCAGAAGGAAAACTTGTAGGTGAGGGGATAGAGATAGAGGGGCGATATATAGCAGCCGCGATATGTAACGGACGACAAGCAGGTGGTGGGCAGGTTTTAGCCCCACACGCTTATATCAATGATGGGTTGTTTGATATCGTTATCATACTTGAGTTTCCTCTAAGTGCTGTGGCTCAGGTGATACGAGAAGTTTTAGATGATAGTATAGATGGAGAGTATATAAAAAGATATAAAACATCTAAAGTATATTCATCTCCTAAAGAGAGTAGAAGTATCAACTTAGATGGAGAGCCATATCTAAGTAGAGAGGTTGAGTTTGATTTGGTAGCAAAATCTATTCGCCTAAAACTTCCTAAAAACTCTCCACTTATTAAAGATATTTGATATATAATTAACTAAAAAAGAAGAAAAATGCCAATAGAACAGATAAAAGATATAGTTGATTATGGGATAATAGGATTGTTACTCTTTCTTAGTTTCTTAACGATAGCCTTCGGGATAGAGAGAGCTTTATATTTTCGCTCTATAAATCTTGATAGATATACCCATATCAAAGAGTTGGAGTTAGATTTGTCAAAACATCTCTCTATGATAGCATCTATCGGCTCAAATGCTCCATATATTGGACTTTTGGGTACTGTACTGGCTATTATTTTAACATTTTATATCATCGGGGAGCATCAAGATAGTATCAACCCATCAGAGATTATGAAACATTTGGCATTGGCTTTAAAAGCGACAGCAGCAGGGTTGGTTGTAGCGATACCTGCTACGGTGATATATAATGCTTTACTTACTAAGATTGATACACTTTTAGCGAGATGGGAAATTCTTCAAGATAAGAGAAGCTAATGAGAAGAGAGCGATTTGATAAGATGAATGTTGTACCATTCATTGATATTGTTTTGGTACTACTTGTTATAGTGTTGGCAACGGCTAGTTTTGTTACAAACAAATCTATAAAAGTCGATTTGCCATCAGCATCAAGCGAGGTAAAAGAGGATAAGAAGAGTTTAGTTATCGCCATAGATGCCAATGGAAGCTACTATATTAATCAGGCTCTTACACCATTAGATGATATAAAAGTGAAGTTATCTAAGTTAAATCCCAAAAAAGATGTGGTATCTCTTCATACCGACAAGATGACAGATTTTCACTATTTTGTAGATATTATCGACTTTATGAAAACAGAAGGTTTTGAAAATATCTCTATCGTAACAAAATAATTTAACAGATATTTAACAATTTATTTGTAATATTTGATTACCCCCTTAATTTTGTCTATCTTATCCTAGTTATTTAATTAAAAAAGAGTAAAATACAAAAAAATATAAAAAAGGATAAGATAATGGCATGTGAATTGTGTAATTCAACAGAAAACCTTCAAGATTATACTGTATCTCCAAAAGATGAAGTTATAACAATATGTGAAACTTGTGCCTCTTCGATAGATGAGCCAACATCAAATGAGAAGCATTGGAACTGCCTACACGATAGTATGTGGAGTCAAAACCCAGCTGTTCAAGTAGTAGTTTATAGACTATTGAGTAAGCTTGGTTCTCAAGATATGTTAGATATGATGTATCTTGAAGATGATGTTCTTGAGTGGGCAAAATCTGGTATGGAGAGTGAAGAGAAGGTTATCGTTAGAGATAGTAATGGTAATGAGTTAAATGAGGGTGATAGCGTATCTATCATCAAAGATTTGCCAGTTAAAGGGGCAGGTTTTACAGCAAAACAGGGAACAACTGTAAAAAATATCAAAATGGTAGCAGATGACCCGACACATATCCAAGGTAAAGTGAATGGAACTACTATCTTTTTAAAAACAGAGTTCTTAAAAAAATTATAATAAAAGGATAACTATGCCTGTACCTGAAGATGTAGGTTGTAACAATATGGAGTGTGTTGAGTCTTCAAACTGTCAAAGAACAGTTATCTATGAGAACAACACAGCAAGAGAAGTTAAGAAGTTTGGAGGAACTCCAAGCAAAGGTTGTGGAAAGTTTATCCCAAAAAAAGATGATAAAAAAGGACAATAGAGCCTTTTTTATCAAAAACACCCTCCCAATTATAAATCATAAAAATCGTAAAAATCCATTTAAATAGCCTTTAAAGCCATTTTAAAGAGTTTTTGTATAAAAATAGGATAAAATCAGTTATACTTTTCAAAAAGGAAAAAAATGGCTGATTTGTTTGAAAATAGTCAAAATACCCAGCAGGTATTGATTGAAGATAGCATTAAGAGTAGTTATCTTGACTACTCTATGAGTGTTATTATAGGAAGAGCTTTGCCTGATGCTAGAGATGGACTAAAACCTGTTCATAGAAGAATTTTATATGCTATGGATAATCTAAATTTATCTCATAGAGCGCCATATAAAAAATCAGCTCGTATCGTCGGAGATGTTATCGGTAAGTATCACCCACATGGAGATACAGCTGTTTATGATGCTTTAGTTAGAATGGCTCAGGATTTCTCTATGCAGATGCCTATCATTGATGGACAAGGTAACTTTGGTTCTATCGATGGAGATAATGCTGCTGCTATGAGATATACAGAGGCTCGTATGACTAAATTGGCTGAAGAGCTATTGGTTGATATAGATAAAGATACAGTTGATTTTGTACCAAACTATGATGATAGTATGAGTGAGCCTGATGTTTTACCAAGTAGAGTACCAAATCTACTACTAAACGGTTCAAGTGGTATCGCTGTTGGTATGGCTACAAATATCCCACCACATAGATTAGATGAGCTTATCGATGCTTTGATTTATCGTATAGATAATGAAGATAGCGTTGTTGAGGATATGATGAAGTTTGTTCAAGGACCAGACTTCCCAACAGGTGGTATTATCTTTGGTAGAAAGGGTATCAATGATGCTTATACTACGGGTAGAGGGCGTATCAAAGTTAGAGCTAAAACTCATATAGAGCAAAAAGGTAGCAAAGAGATTATCATCGTAGATGAGTTGCCTTATCAAGTCAATAAATCAAAACTTATCGAGAGTATAGCTCAGCTAGTTAGAGATAAACAGATAGAGGGTATCTCAGAGATTAGAGATGAGAGTGATAGAGAGGGTATCCGTATGGTTATCGAACTCAAAAGAGATGCTATGAGTGAGATAGTCTTAAACAATCTATTTAAATCTACTCAGATGCAAGTGACATTTGGTATCATTATGTTAGCTATCAATAACAAAGAGCCAAAAGTGTTTAATCTACTTGAACTTTTTGACCTGTTTTTAAACCATAGAAAGACTATCGTTATCCGTCGTACTATATTTGAGTTGGAAAAAGCAAGAGCTAGAGCACATATACTAGAGGGGCTTAAGGTTGCTGTTGATAATATAGATGAGGTTATCAAAATTATCCGTGCTAGTAGTGATGATGAAGATGCTAGAGCGAATCTTATGAGTAGATTTAATCTATCAGAGATACAGGCAAAAGCTATCTTGGAGATGAGACTTCGTCGTTTAACAGGGCTTGAGATTGAGAAGATAGAAAAAGAGTTAGCAGAGTTGAAACTACTCATAGCTAAGCTTGAGGGTATCTTGAAATCAGAAGATAAGATAAACGAGATTATTCGTGATGAGCTAATCGAAATCAAAGAGAAATACTCTACACCTCGTCGTACAGAGATAGTAGATGATTATGATGATATTGATATAGAGGATTTGATACCAAATGAGCCTATGGTTGTGACTATAACTCACCGTGGATATATCAAAAGAGTACCACTTAAAATGTATGAAAAACAGCATCGTGGAGGTAAAGGTAAAACAGCCGTTACAACTTATGATGATGACTTCATAGAGAGTTTCTTCACATCAAATACACACGATACTTTGATGTTTGTTACAGATAGAGGACAGCTATATTGGTTAAAAGTTTATCGTATCCCTGAAGGTTCTCGTACAGCTAAGGGTAAAGCAGTGGTAAATCTTATCAATCTTCAAGCAGAAGAGAAGATAATGGCTATCATTCCTACTACTGATTTTGATGAGAGTAAATCTTTGGTATTCTTTACTAAAAACGGTATAGTAAAAAGAACAAAACTCTCAGAGTATTCAAATATCAGAACAACAGGTGTAAAAGCTATAAATCTTGATGAAGATGATGAAGTTGTAGAGACAAAGATTGTAGATGAGAGTACAAAGTGGCTATTTGTAGCGACTAAAAAAGGTTTGTGTATCAGATTTAAAGTAGAAGATGCTAGAGAGATAGGTAGAGTTTCTCGTGGTGTTACAGCTATTAAATTCAAAATAGATGGTGACTTTGTGTGTGGAGCTACAACTATCAATGATGAAGAAGAAGAGATATTGATGCTCTCTGAAAAAGGGCTTGGTAAGAGAACAACAGCTAGTGAGTATAGAGAACAAAATCGTGCTGGTAAAGGTGTGATTTCTATGAAGCTAACTCCTAAAACAGGTGATGTTATCGGTGTTGTTAAAGTAGAAGAAGATAAAGACTTGATGTGTTTAACAAGTGTTGGTAAAATGATTCGTGTAGATATGAACCAAATCCGTAAAGCAGGGCGTAATACATCGGGTGTCAAAGTGGTATCTGTGGAGAAAAAAGATATAGTTGTATCTATGGCAAAGTGTCCAAAAGAGGATAAGTCAGAAGAAGATGAAAATAGTACAGAAGAGTAAGGTGTTAGATAGATGAAAAAATACAATATAGCAGTAGTGGGTGCTTCTGGTGCCGTTGGTGAAGAGATATTTAGAGTGCTTGATGAGCAGAAATTTCCAATCAATGATATATTACCACTAGCGAGTGCTAAGAGTGTAGGTGATGAGGTAGAGTGTCAAGGTAAAAAGTATAAGATAGAAGAGCTTACAGAAGATGTTTTTGATGGTAGAGATATAGATATCGCTTTCTTCTCAGCAGGTGGTTCTATCTCAGCTAAATATGCTCAGTATGCTGTTGAAGCAGGGGCTGTTGTGATAGACAATACAAGTCACTTTAGAATGGATAAAGATATACCTTTGGTAGTGCCAGAGGTAAATCCTGAAGATATAGAGCTTTGGAAAAAGAGTGGGATTATAGCAAATCCAAACTGCTCAACTATCCAGATGGTTCAACTACTAAAACCTCTTCATGACCTTTATGGTATAAAAAGAGTAGATGTAAGTACATACCAAGCGACAAGTGGAGCAGGTAAAAAGGGTATGGAGGAGTTGGTTATGCAGATGCAAGCGTTTTTCAACTTCACTCTTGATGATGCCAAAGTTGAAGCGTTTGCTCACCAGATAGCTCTAAATGTTATCCCTCATATAGATGTACCACAACCAAATGGTTACACAAAAGAGGAGATGAAGATGGTAAATGAGACAAACAAGATAATGCACAGTAACTTTGCTGTTAGTGCTACTTGTGTTAGAGTTCCTGTACTTCGTTCTCACTCTGAGTCTATCACTATCACTTTTGAAGATGATGTTGATGTAGATGTAAAAGAGGCTAGAGAGGCTTTGGCTGATTTTGAGAATGTTGTAGTTGTTGATGATTTAGAGAACAATAAATACCCTATGCCGATAATCTCAACAGATACAGATGATACTTATGTAGGGCGTATCAGAAAAGATTTATATGCCGATAATATGCTTCACCTTTGGGGCGTGGCTGACCAAGTGAGAGT
>Ga0256828_1002147_pt1 | contig 11931 bp, 13 predicted proteins | sample CV88metaG_FD_185993 | JGI IMG/M metagenome (GOLD analysis project Ga0256828, IMG submission 185993) | Hydrothermal vent microbial communities from East Pacific Rise, Pacific Ocean - CV88 | ecosystem: Environmental > Aquatic > Marine > Hydrothermal vents | place: Pacific Ocean: East Pacific Rise... | reverse complement strand
TACTCTCATTTACTACCTTTAATCTGTTTTTAATTCACTAACTTTTTTATGTACATCTTTTAAAGAATCATCTAAATGATGAACAAATTCACTTATTTTATCTATATTTGTTAATGATTCTTTAGATTCATCTTGAATTTTTTGTAAGAAAGCCACCATATTTTCAAGTTCATTAAAAGCTCTATGAATTTCTTTTGAATTTTCATCAGATTCTTGTAATAAAGTATCTGTATTTATTTCTAATTTTTGAATCGTATCTGTTACTAAATTTGAATATGATAAAATTTCTGTTGTATTGTTATTATTTTCATTCATATTTTCATTAACTTCTGCAACTATTTGTGAAATTATAGTAATTTGAGAAGAGATTTCATCTGCATTTTTTTGAGTTTTTTCACTAAGTTTTCTAACCTCATCTGCAACTACTGCAAAACCTCTACCATGCTCACCTGCTCTTGCAGCTTCTATAGAAGCATTTAGTGCTAATAAATTTGTCTGATCAGCTATCTCTTTTATCATAACTGTAAAATTTTGTGTATTTGCAATATTTTCTACTAAGATATGCAAAGAATTTGATAAACTATTTACTAATTCCTCATTCTTAGAAATAATATTTGTTAATTTAGCAATATCTTTGATTGATTCTTTTAGAGTTATTTTAACTTCTGTATTTGAATTTAAACTATCTAAATAAGAGATAATTTTATTTAATCTATTTTCAACTTCAAATGACTTATCAACAGCTATTTTTATATTATTTAAACCATCAGTTATTGAAGTTGTTAAAGTATTTATCTCTTTTAAAATATTAGAAGAAGTATTTGATGTATTTGCTGAAAACCCTTTAGTTTCTTTAATAATATCATTTAATGTAGCTATAAAACTATTTAATTTATTTATAGCTTCTCCTATCTCATCTTTTGATTTATAGTTTGAGCGATAAGTTAAATTTTTATGTTCCATAACTTGAGTTAATGTCACTTCTACACTACTAAACCCTTCTTTTATATTTTTTATAATAAAATAAGCAAATAAAGTAGCAAGTCCCACTGATAAAATACCACCTATTAAGAAAAACCAAAATAAAATATAAAATAAAGTTAAAGATTTAGTAGATATATTTTTTAATTCATGTATATGTTCTAACGATTTTGATTCATATAAATCTAAAAATATATTTTTCAAATTTTCATCAATTACCACTCTTGTAGCATCAAGTAAAATTTGGTCAAACAACTTTTTTTTATCTTTTGTAATTTCTATATTTTGAAGTTCTTTATCTAATTTTTGTTTATATTTATCATAATTTGACATATAATTAGCTCTAAAAAATTCTAGAGGTGACGAAATAATAGGAGTATATTTATATGGTTTATTTTCATATACATACTCATACGAATTTACTACTTTTGTAGAAATATCTTGTGCTGTTTTAAACTCTTCTAAAAATATAAATACAGCCCAAAATGTGATAGTAGATAAAAACATCAATCCAAGCATTGGTAATGTATTCATTACTATTAGTTTATGCATAAATCTTAAATTTTTAAACACTCCAAACACCTTTTTCATTATTCATCCTTATATATTTTCACTTCCCCACTCATACCTATTCTTATATTCGGATTATATGGAATTTTTATTTTTACTATAAATCTTTGTTCTAGTTTTGTAAATTCACCACTAGCTATATCTCTTGGTACTAAACTAAAAGTAGAAGCACTTACAGGCATAATTTTAAAAACTTTCCCTTCTATTGGATTATCAAAACTATCAAGTGTTACTATAGCTTTATTTCCTATTTTTATATTAGCAAGTTTTTTTTCACTTAATAATACTTTTACATATATATCTTGAGGATTAACTATACTATAAATAAAAGTTCCTTTTTTTATAACAGAGCCTATATTAACAAATTTTTTCGCTATTACTCCATCTAAAGGAGAATTTAATTTACTATCATCTATTTTAATTTGAATCTCTTTTTGTGATTCTTTTAATGCTAAAAGTTGATTATATAAACTTTCTATCTTTGTATCTAAAATATCTAAATTTTTATAATTATTTTTATTTAATTTCAACTTTTCATTCAAAGAATTTTTTGAAATTTTGAATGTTTTTAATGTTTCTTTTTGTGATAAAATCATATTTAATAAATACTCGTATTCTGTTTTTATTTGATTATATTTATCAAATGAAATTTTTTTAGACTTATATAATCTAAAAAATTTATCTTTATCAAATTTTAATTTTTTTAGTTTAACTTGATTAGCTGATATTTGATAATTTAATGAATTTATATTTTGAATAGTTTTATTTATTTCATAATTTATAATATTTTTATTTATTTTTAGTTCATTTGATAATTTATCTTTTTGAAATGAAAGCCCACTTAATTGATTTTGTATAGAAACTATTTTATATTTAATCTCTTTAATTTTTGTATTTAAAGTTTTAGTTTCTAGTGTTGCTAAAAGTTCATCTTTTGAAACAAAATCACCTTCTTTTTTTGTCATTTTATTTATTTTACCATCTAGTTTAAAAGCTACATTTACCAAACTATCAGTAGATACAAATACAGCTTCACTATGAACATAAAAATTTTTTTGGTACATAAATACACCAAAAACAATAGATATTAAAATTATTAAACCTACTATTATTTTTTTCAATTTTTACCTTTTAAGTTTTAAAAAGATTATATCATAAAATTTAAATTCTTTTTTTCTTATAAAAAGCATAAAAACAAAAATACTACCAATAATTCCATAAAAAGAAGCATTTAAAAACACATTGTAAAAACCATAACTACTACTCATTAACATTTCATAATTACCAAAAATAACTTTTGAAATATCATCTGAAAATGGTAATTTATCCAAACAACTATTTACATACCAATAATTTTGATTTTCATTTATTTTTAAAAACTGCTCATTCTTAAAAAACTCTAAATTATTTGTAGCTATAGCTGTACCAAAACTACCACCCACAAACCTTACATAATCCATAATCATTGTAGCTTGTTCATTTTTAGTAGGTGCTGTATTCATTACCAGCACTGTAACAGGTGCAAAAAACATCCCCATAGCTATACCAAAAGGGATAGTATATATCACAGCTGTAAAAAAAGGTGTATAATAATTTATTTTTGGTATAAAAAATATAGTATCTATCAAATAAATAATAACTCCAATTAAAATAACTATTTTTGGAGAATACTTATCACTAATAATTCCAGATAAAATAGAAAAAATACCTATAAATACCCCAAAACCAAAAATTCCAATCCCAGCATATAAACTTCCAAGCCCTTTAATATGTTCATAAAATACAGGAAGTAGATAAAAATATTGATACATACTAAATCCAAGTATCACAAAATATATCAAAATTCCTAATGTAAAATCTTTATTTTTAAATAAACTATAATCTACTAACCTTTCACTACTACTTAATTCTGAATATACAAAAATCAAAAAACTTACAACACTTACAAATCCAAGCCATAAAATATAATCATTATTAAACCATCCATATTGTTGTCCTTTTGATAATAATATAAGTAATGTCAATGTAGAAATAGATAAAAAAGTAAGAGAATATATATTTAAATTCACTTGTTGTATTTTATCTTTTGTTAATAATATACTTCCAGCTATTACTACAACTATACCAATAGGTACATTTATAAAAAATACCATTCTCCAATCAAAATATTCAACCAAATATCCTCCAAGTGTAGGGCCTATAGCTGGTGCAAATGCTACTCCTAAAGCGAATATTCCCATAGCTATCCCTTTTTTATCCTCAGGAAAATATGAAAATATCATAATGTGTGCAGTTACCATCACCAAAGCTTCTCCAAAACCTTGCAACACCCTACTAAACACTATAAAATCTAAACTATTACTAACTCCACACATAAATGAAGCCAAAGTAAATATACTAAGACCAAATAAAAATACTTTATGTTTCCCAAAATTATGAATAAGATAAGGAGATATCAAAAGTGAAACAGCAGCACTAAGCATATAAGCTGTAATAATCCACTGCACTCCATACATATCAGTAGATAAAACTCCTGTAAGTTTAGGCACAATAATATCCACAATAGTAGTATCCATTACAGCCATAAAAGCACCTGTAATTGCTATTAGAGTAAATATAATTACTTGAAATTTTGTCAACTTCTTAACCATTCTTTAATAGCTGGTATTTCTGTATAATCTGTCATATCCATTTTTATAGGTGTAATTGATACAAATCCATCACTTACAGCTCCTAAATCACTCCAATCCTCATATTCAAATTCAAGTGCAGGAAGTCCTATCCAAAAATACTCTCTACCTCTTGGGTCATGATGTAAAAATGCTTCATTCGAATAAGTCTTATTTCCAAGTTTTGTAACTTTTATCCCTTTGATTTTATCATTTGGAATATTTACATTTAAAAATTTTCTTTCATTTTTAAATGGGTCATTTTTTAATACCTTTTGAGTAATTGCTCTTACATATCTTTTCGTTTCTTGCCAATCAATGCTATCATCAGCTTTATGATATGTTTTCATCACTTGAGAAAAAGCTATACCACTAATTCCATGAAGTACTGCTTCCATCACAGCTCCAGCAGTCCCAGAATAAGTCAAATCATCTCCCATATTTGCACCATGATTTATCCCACTTAATACTATATCAGGCTTAATATCTTCAAAAACATGATTTAGTGCTAAATATACACAATCAGTAGGAGTACCATCATCAACTTTATAAAAATCATCATCCACACCATGTAAAAAAAGTGGTTTTGAAATAGTAAGACTATGCCCACAAGCTGACTTATGAAGAGCTGGTGCTACTACAAAAATTTCTCCAAGCCCCTCAACTGCTTCTATTAAATTTCTAAGCCCAACTGCATCAAATCCATCATCATTTGTTATTAGTATTTTTTTCAAATCAAAAACCTTTTTTTTGTTATAATTATATCAAAAAGGCTCTTTTTATGCAGTTTGACAGATGTAGAAAACTTTTTTCGAATTACGAAGAACTTCAAAAATTAAATATACTAATTTGTGGAATTGGTGGGGTTGGTGGATATGCACTTGATTGTTTATATCGCTCAGGTATTACAAATATAACTGCCATTGATTTTGATACATTTGAGATTCATAACCAAAATCGCCAAATTGGAAGTGAATTTATAGGTGAAAAAAAAACTGAAGTTTTTAAAAAACTTTATCCAAATATCACAGTAATTGACACAAAAATAACTCCTGAATGGGTTGAAAATTTTGATTTTAACAAATTTGACTTTGTAATTGATGCGATAGATGATATACCAGCAAAAATAGCACTAATTAAAAAAACTTATCCAAAAATCATCTCTTCAATGGGTGCTGCTAAAAGGATAGAACCTACAAAAATAGAAATATCTTCTATCTGGAAAACTTACAATGACCCTTTTGCAAAAGTTATTCGTACAAAATTAAAAAAAGAAAAATTTAATAAAAATTTAAAAGTAGTCTTTTCAACAGAAGAGCCTATAAAATGTGAAATGGGTAGTTTTATAGGAGTTACAGCTAGTTTTGGAATGGTTTTATGTAGTGAAATCCTTAAAAAGAATTAAATCTTTTTAAGAAATTCAGTTTTTAAATATATACTTCCTATTCCATCTACTTTACAACTAATATGTCCTGGTGTATCACACATTCTAATATTTTTTACAGTAGTACCTCTTTTTACAGTTTTTCCAGCACCTTTTACTTCAAGGTCTTTAATTACTGTAACAGTATCTCCATCTTTTAAAATATTTCCATTAGAATCTTTTAATACTTCCTCTTCATAATCAGCCCAAGCTTGTTCATCTTCTTCAAGATACATCATATCAAGTAAGTCACCTCTTCCTAATTGTTTAAGAAGTCTATAACTTAAAACTTTTACTGCTGGATTTTCACTCCACATAGAATCATTTAAACAATTAAAATGATTTTCATCTAAATTACCACTTTCAATCTGAGTTTTACAAGTTTCACAAAGATTAACTTTTTCATCTTTTGGTTTTACTTGATATTCAGTTACATTTACATCACTTCCACATAAATCACATACTGCCATATTATTCCTTTATAAGTTTTAAAAATTCAGTACTATTTTTATAACCAACTATCTTAGTTTTTAGTTTAGAGTCTTCAAAAACTAAAATAACTGGTGGTCCAATAATACCAAATTTTTTCATTAGAATTTTATCATCTTTTGTATTATTTGTGATATCAATTCTAATAAGTTTATAATTTTTAAATTCATTTAAAACTTGATTATCTTTGAAAGTAGTTTCTTCATATTCCTTACAAGCTACACACCATTTAGCTGTAAAATCTACTAAAACTTTTCCTTGTTTAATCTCTTTATTTAATTCATTTAATGTTTTTATATCTTTCCATTTATTAGTTTTTTTTGTAATAATTGTATTTGTTGAAATAATTTCACTCCCTTTGATTAAAAACATCACTCCAAATACAACTAAAATAAATCCTAATGTTTTAAATATAACTTCTTTATAATTTCCCATTTTAGAAAAAGGATTTAAATAAAGCCCACTTCCTATGGCTAAAACACCCCATAAAATCAGAACTATATTTGGTGCTAAAATCCTGCTTATCATAAAAATAGCAACTCCTAGCATAACTACACCAAAAACTCTATTTACACCTATCATCCATCCACCAGCTCTAGGCATAAATTTACCAGCACCTAAACCTATAATAAAAAGAGGCATACCCATACCTATACTCATCACAAATAAAGCACTACCACCTAATAATGCATCTCCACTTTGACCAATATAGATTAAAGCTCCAGCAAGAGGTGGAGCAACACAAGGTCCTACTATTAGTGCAGATAAAAATCCCATAATACCCACACCTAACATTCCACCTCTTTCACCAGCTTTGTTACTTTTAATAGAAAGTTTTGTTTGAAGAGAATGAGGTAAACCTAATTCAAAAAAACCAAACATACTAAAAGCTAAAATTACAAAAACTAAACTAAACAAACTAATAATATATGGATTTTGAAAAAGAATCTGAATATTACTTCCAAATAATCCAGCCAAAACACCAGCTATAGTGTATGTAATACTCATACTTAATACATACACTAAAGAAATTAAAAATCCTTTTAGTGGAGTTGGCTTTTTTAGATTTTTAACAATTAAACCTGATAAAATAGGTATCATAGGGAAAATACAAGGAGTTAAACTAAGTAAAAGTCCAAATACAAAAAAACTTCCTAAAATTATCCATATAGATTTATTAAAAAGTTTTGCTATTTTATCTTCATCTGCTACATTTAAATTTTTTGTAGTTTTATAAACTTTAGTCTGGGGAGCATAACATACCATTTCATCACTACACCCTTGATATGTAACTTTAACTTCACCCTCTTTTATAGGTATTGTTATTTTAAACTCTTTTTCATATATTTCACTACCAAAATCATCTAATTTCGCTTTTGGCAAAGTTATTTGAATAGGTTTATTATTTACTAAAACTTTAATAGATTTTTTATAAATATGTATATGATTAGCAATTTTTAAAATAAATTCTATATTATTTTGTTTTGGAATAAACTCTGAATGAAAGGCTTTATCTATACTTAAAGGTTTAGCAAATAAAAAAGAAATAAAAAAAAGAAGACTTAAAATCCTCACTTCTTAAGTCCCTTTTTTAAATATGTAATAAATTTATATTTATTTTTTAAAAATTCTCTATCAAAAGAAAATTGAGAAATTTGAACACCTTTTTTTGGATCCATAATAATCAAACTAGGTGTGTAACCACTAAAAAATTGTGCTACTTCTGTAGGTACTCTTTCTTGATCTACAATTATTAAAACAGGTATAAAGTTTTTATTGATAAAATTTGCAATTTTATCATCTGTATACATGTGTTCTGAAATATATTTACAAGGTGGACAGTTTGATAATGCTAAATCCACAAATACAGGCTTATGTGTTTGTAATGCTAATTTTTTTGCACTTTCATAATTCATAGCCCAATTAACTTTTCCAGCCCAATCAAAAGCAAAACTACTCACTACTAGTGCTAAAATCAAAAATAATTTTTTCATTTATATCCTTTTTTTATGTAATTATATCAATATTTTCCTTTTAAACTACCAAAATAATTGATTTCTCCTATTGGTTTATTAGCATTTACTTCTGAAACTGCATTATTAGTATCAATATCCTCCATCATCTCTTTTAACTCTTCTTCACAATAACTCATATGCATATCTGCACTAATAACTTTTGGCAATGCTTCTAAAATTCTTACTTTTTGAATCTCTTCTTCTACATTTTTACCTTCAATAGTAACAATAATTACACCTTTTTCACTATCTACAAAATGAATTTCACAAATTCCACTCTCTTCTAAACTTTTTTTTACATCTTCTATATTTTCACTTCTTGCTTTTACTATAATACTTGAAATATTCATTATTTCTCCTTTAATTTCCATATTAAAATTTCTGCTGGCGAATAACTTAAAACAATATCTTTATTTAAAAAATAGATACCATTTAAAGCCATCGTATGCCCTTTTAATGTATATAATTTTGTTTTATATATATCATATACAGCTATATCATTTTTTTCATTATATTGAATAGCAAACTCTTTTTCATCTGGACTAAGAGTAGCACCATAAGGTAAAAATTTAGATACTAATTCCACAACTGGTTGCTTTGTATTTACATTATAAATCCCTACTCTTTTATCACTTCCTCCATTTATCACTAACTTATCTTTAAAATCAATACTTAATGTTTGATCTTTATTAAACCCTTTTATAACTGTTAATTTTTTACCTGTCTTAATATCTAAAATTTTAATAGCACCACTTTCATCACCTATTGCTATTTTTGTTTTATTATTATTTAAAGAATATGTAGAAAATACATATTCACCTGCTTGTACTTTATAAATAAATTTTTTAGTTTTAGGATTAAATAATGAAACCTCATCACTTAAATATGCAAATAAAATTTTATCTTTTATAAAACTAGCTTTCATAAAAGTATCTTTTGTTGTCATAATATGTTTTAATTTTTTAGTTTTTATATCAAAGATAAAAACTTCTCTTTTAGAATCCTCACTTTCTGCTAAAATCAATACTTTGTTACCTTCAATATCTATACTATAAATTGGCATAGCAATTTCTTCATCCATAAAATCATGAATTTTAGGTAAATGTATTGTATCTATATTTTTTAGAGTTTTAAAATTCTTAATAACTATATCACCATTTTCTAATCCTGCTATTAAATAATTTTTATTAAAAGAAATTTTTGAAATATAACCATCAAAAACTATTTTTTGATTTGTAACTGCAAATAAAAATACAGATATAAATAACAATATAATTTTTTTCATTTTACCCCTTTTATACTAACTTCTATAGCATCACTAGGACACACTCCTACACAAAAACCACATGAAGTACATTTTTCTTCATTGATAACAGGATTAAACATTCCATAAAAATCTATAGCTTTATCTATACATACATCTTGACAACTAAAACAAATAGTCCCATTCCAAGCCATACATTTTTGTGGATTTATTATAAGTTCACAATTTAATTTTTCTTTTTTATTGTCTAAAGTTAATACATCTAATTCACATACATTTGCACATTCATCACAAAAAGTACAGCCTCTTTTAGTAAATTTTATTATAGGTTTTTCATTTTCAATATAAATAACATCCTCATCACAAATATCAACACAAGGTTTTTCTATACAATCTAAACATTTATTAAAATCATTTTTTGAAGAAAAATATGGAGGATAAATTACGGGTTTTTGAGAAACCCTTTTAAAAAGGTTTCTCATTTATTTTTTAAGACTTTGAAATCTATTTTCAATTACAGGATTAAGTGTTGCTTGAGGAGCATGACACTGAGTACAGTTATATCTACTTCCTGCAATTCTATGAAGTTTTTTATCACCTTGGAAATTATCTTTAAAGTGATCTGCTGGAATAGCTGTAATTCCCATTCCTTTTGCAGCTTGAGGAGTATGACATCCTATACATTGGTTTTGTCCCATTTTAATAGGAACCATTCCAGTTACACTATGAGGAATCATTGGTGGTGCTGTAACAAATGATTTTTTGAATACTTTTACTTGACCAGGAATTGGTGCTTGTTTTGTATATTCAATTTTTTCTAAATTTTGACTACCTTTTTCTAATCCTGCTTCTCTAATTCCTGTAACTTTTACAGTTTGATTTTTTACTCCATTTGAAGGATTTTGATTACATCCAACAAATAATAATGCAACTGCTGCACTACTTATTAATAACTTTTTCATCTTTTTCTCCTTTTATAAAACTTCTAATACTAAATTTTAATGCATTATCGTTACAAACTTCAATACATCTTCCACAGTTTGTACATTCTATTCCATGAATAAAATCACTTTTTTTATTTATTACTGGATTTAATACTTCTTTTTCTGGGCATACTATTTTACATTCTCCACAATTAGTACAAGCATCAGCATCATGTTTTACTCTAATCAAAGATTTACTTCCAACTACTGAATACATTGCACCTAATGGACACATATGACCACACCATCCATTTTTTACTATAAATAAATCAAATAAAAATATAGCCAAAATAAATGCCCATCCAAATCCAATACCAAATATAATACCTCTTGTTAAAATTCCAATAGGACTAAAAAATTCAAAAGCTGCTACACCTGTAACAAATGAAACAACTAATAAAGTAGCAAATGCCCAATATCTAAACTTTCTAGATATTAAGTATCTTTTCCCATCTTGGTCTATTTTTAATTTTCTTCTTAAATAAGCTGCAAGGTCAGTAACCATATTTACAGGACATACCCAACTACAATATGCTCTACCACCAATAATTCCATAAAAAACCAAAATAATAAGTGTTCCTATCACCATATCCATACTAATAGCAGCTCCAGCAAAAAGCATTTGAAGAACTGCATATGGATCACTTAGAGGAATTTTATCTAGTAATAATGAAAAACTTAAATTTCCTTCAAGAATTTTCCAACCATATATATTTGCTCCTACATATAAAAACAAAATAGTAAGTTGTGTAATTCTTCTTAAAATTAAATATTTACTCATCCCACTTAATTCCTCCATTTAAATTATCAAGAGCACTTTTTTGACTTCTTCCTGTATGAGTGGTAGTTGTAGTTGAAGCATTTTTAACTCTTTGTTGGTCTTTAGAATCCCAACCTTTTACATATCTATCACCTGCTTTACCAAGTACAACTTCTCTTGGGAAAATTTGAATAGCTGCTTTTTGAGTAACACATGCTTCTTCACACATACCACATCCAGTACATGCATCTTCATGAACTATTGGTATTCTATAAGCATGTTTTCCTGTTCTTTTATTTCTAGTCCATTTAATAGTAATAGCTTTATCAAGTTCTGGACATGCTCTATAACAAGCAGTACATTGTAATCCCCAATAAGCTATACAACTACTTGGATCTATTACAGCTACTCCCATTTTAGCATAATCAATTGCTATTTCACCTTTATCATTTTTACATTTTTCAGGTGTCAAAGCTCCTGTAGGACAAGCATACATACAAGGAATATCCTCACACATATAACAAGGATTTGTTCTTGCTATAAAAAATGGTGTTCCAAGTGGTGCTTCATCACCTGGTTTAGATAACTCTAAAGTCACTTTTTTATCACCATCTAATACAGGAATATTATCTCTTGTCTTACAAGCATCTACACATAATCCACATCTAATACATGTTTTCATAAATTCTTTTTCATCTAATGCACCAGGTGGGCGAAGCGTTAGAGGTTTATCTTTGTTTTCCTCAATAAACCCTGCGGCTAATGTACCACCTACTG
>Ga0256828_1002146_pt1 | contig 11931 bp, 9 predicted proteins | sample CV88metaG_FD_185993 | JGI IMG/M metagenome (GOLD analysis project Ga0256828, IMG submission 185993) | Hydrothermal vent microbial communities from East Pacific Rise, Pacific Ocean - CV88 | ecosystem: Environmental > Aquatic > Marine > Hydrothermal vents | place: Pacific Ocean: East Pacific Rise... | reverse complement strand
TTGTCGGGGGACAACACCCTACGCGTGGATTATGTATATTGTGTTTCATATAACCATATGTTGTAGGGTGTTGTGCCTCACAACACCATTTTAATGATATACAAATGTATCATAAACACAAAGATGATATAATCACACTAACAAATCGGAGGGTATGAGATGAGTAGTTTTTATGGGATATTTTATCGTGATGGTCGAAGTGTCAGCCAAAAAGAAGCACAAAAAATGCAACAGACATTTGACTGGTGGAAGCCTGATGAATCAGACTTTATCATCCAAGATAACATCCTCTTAGGTCAAGCTACACTTTACAATACACCAGAGTCCAAGTACGAACATCTACCACTCAAAAAAGCTAACTACATACTAGCTATGGATGCTAGGATAGACAACAGAGAAGAACTTGCCAAAGAGTTAGAGTTACCAAACAAACCACTCCAAGAGATAGGAGATAGTGAGTTTATCTTGGCATCATATCGCAAATGGGGCAAAGAGTGTGCAGATAAACTCTTGGGTGATTTTGCTTTTGTGATATGGGATGAAGCAAAACAAGAGCTTTTTTGTGCTAGAGATATCATCGGAATAAAACCAATATATTATACAGTTACTGATAATAAAATTATTTTTTCAAATGATTTACAAAGCTTAACTAAGCTTAAGTGTATATCTTTGGAGATTAATGATAGGGCTATAGCAAATTATATAACAAATAAATTACTTACAGATAAAAAAATAACATTTTATAAACATATCCATAAAATAGAACCTGCAAGTTTTATGATAGTTTCTAAACAAAAAATACATACAACCATATATTGGAAAATAAATAAAATAAAAAAAAATACACAAATCACAGAAGAAGAAACTATAAATAAACTCAAAAAACTTTTATATAGCTCGGTTAAAGCTCGTATCAGATCTGATTATCGTATAACATCTCACCTTAGTGGAGGTATTGATTCATCAACTATTACAATATTAGCATCTCAAATATTAAAAAAGACACAATCTAATCACCTACCTTTACTTGTATTTAACTGGATACAGCCTCCTAGTAAAGATAATCATATAAATCATTATGAATGGAAAAATAGTTTAAATATTGCACAACAAGAAAACTTAGAGCATTACTTTGTTCAACTTTCAATTACAAAATTTCAAGAACTTTTAGAAACTAAATCTATTACTTTTGATTCTACTAGACTATGGTATGAATATCCTATAAGAGAAGAAGTCCAAAAATATCATTCTCGTACAATATTATCAGGATGGGGAGGAGATGAACTAATAAGCAATCATGCCCACGCTATATATTGTGATCATTTTATACATTTTAGGTGGAAGAAACTTTATCATGAATGCAAATTAAAGATATCAAAAAAAAGAAAACCTTTTAAAATGCTACTATCTATAATGTATCATAAAATATTTGTACCGTTACTTCCAGACAAACTTTACTGTTATCTACCAAAGAAAAATTGTAGCTCTTTTGATATTTCATTATTTAATAATAAATTACATCCATATATAAAAAAAGAATTAAAAAAGAAAAACTATATTTTTTCCAGACATACAGCAAAAACCATACATGAAGACTTACTTCGTGCATGGGAAAATGGGCATATTCAAGGAAGGATCGAAAGTTGGCATAATGCTTCTTTTGAGTATCAAATAAACTATACTTATCCTCTTCTTGATAAAAGAATTATAGAATTTACATTAAGTATACCTAGTAAATACTTTTTTAAAAATGGGATAGGAAGATATATATTTAAAATGGCAACAGCAGATATATTACCATCGCATTATCTAAAACAAGATTATAAATTAGAACCAAATAGAGTAAAAAAAATAATATCACTATATCAAAAAACTATCAATAAACTAGAAGGAAACTATAGTAGCACATATGATAAATATTTTAACAAAACTAAACTAAAAGAAATAAGTAGTATAGAAGAATTTTCTATACTACTTCCACTTATTTTAAATAAAAGTAAATAATTTTACTTATCCACCACTTCCTCCACCACTACTACCATCCGGTTGTTCTGTGGCACTTTCAGGATTAGTAAAATTACCACCTAAAGTTCTTACAATCCCTAATGTATCTAATAAAGGAATACTCCATTCTTTTTTTTGATTTTTACAATCCATTATTAACTCCCAAGTCCTGAGAAGTCACAATCTTGTGCATCTTCTACTGCTTTTTTAGCTTTATCTAATGTAGTACCAGCTTTTTGCATCATACTATCTATCAAAGACTTAGGTTGTGGTAACTTAATATCACAAGGCATCTCAGGCATCTTGATACCACAGTTGTCATCTTCTACTTCTGTAACAGTCATACGCATAAACGCTCTAGTTTTACCAGCTTCATCAGCCCAAATAGTATCTACTTTTTCGAAACACTCTGCTGGCCATTTCTCAAGAGTATCTGGTAATCCTTGCTCATTTACTGCTGGACATCCTGCTTTGCTATCATCATATATGTATGGACCATCGAAGCTAAGCTGATACTTTTTCTCTGTCATACTTCCTATCATAGGCATATCTTTCATCATAGAGTTTTTTACTGTAAATGTATCTGTCATAGAAGTATCTTTTAGCTTCACAGCATCTGCACAAGCTGTAGCATCACTACTACCATCACTTACAAAATCAATATCTAATCCTGTTTTAGGCCATCTATTCCAGATATTATCATGAATTGCACTATTATATGCTAAATCATTAACTACTTCACCTTTATCTACTGAACTTCTTGGACAAATCATACCATATTTAGGATACTGAAAGTTTTTTGTCTCCCAATAATACATAGTAGTTGTATAGTTCTTTTTGAACACTTCATTGTGATCTTTGTCATAGATAGCTACATTCCAGCTTACATCTGAAGCATAACTACCCATAAAACTATTTACATAATTATTTACTTCTATGAAATTAAGTGGGTAAAAAGTATCTGTATCTCCAGCTTTGAGCTTGTTGCCATCACCCATACCAAATCCACCTAGACCGATACCAGCTGCACCACCAAGGTTATCTCCTGCACCATTTGCACTTACAAATGGATCTGCTTCAGGACGACCCCAAGTCCATGCTGGGTATGCTCCGTTTGGATCATCAGCGTATCTTTTACCGTCATTTTCAGGATCTCCATAGTAAACATTTGATGAGAATTTACCCTCTCTCCACCAGAAACCATCACTATAAGTATCATCTTGACCTGCTTTGAAGTTTACAGAAGAAACATTACCTGTATTTTCTATAAACCCACCAAATGTTTTGTAGTAGAAGTCAAAGTCATCTGCACCACATCCACTAGCAGAACCATAACTCATCGCCATGCTTCCACCACCCATAGGGCTGAAACCATCTATACAGATATAGCCTCCGTTTGCATTCATACCATACTGAACACTTCCCCCCATACCATTTGAAGCACCAGCCATGTTACCTGTAGTACCACTAGTAGTTGTAGAGTTGTTACCACTCATACCACCCATACCAAATGCATTTGCCTGTGTTCCTACAAGTAGCATACTAGCTGCTATACTTAAAAATACTTTTTTATTCATTCCATTTTTCCTTTTTGAAATTATATTTCGTTCGGATGAAATGAGGTAACCCGGCTATCTTAAAACTATAAGACCCGTGGCTTTCCGTCCCTACCTCACAGTAGGTTTGGCATTTCTAAAATCAATAAAAAAGCTACATGAGATAACCCGGCTGTCTTAAAACTATAAGACCCGTGGCTTTCCGTCCCTACCTCACAGTAGGTTTGGCATTTCTAAAGTGAGCTAATCCTCCCAATCCATATTGTCTAAATAGACACAACCTATTATATATAAACAATATATAGTAAAAATTATAAAATAATAAATTTAAATAAAGTTGAAAGTTTTTTTGTAGTTTGTAGGGGATGTATTACAAATATACGATAAAGTCCCATATAATAGGCTTTATCATTAAATATAGAGATAAAAATAAGTTCTAATCTCATAATTTTTCATTTAAAAATAACAAAAAATTATCTTTTTGTTATTTTTGTATAATTTTTTACAGATAATCTACTCTATAGTAGGTGGTTTTGTCAAATCAAAATCTGCATCAACTTTTTGTTTAACAACTTTCTTATTTGGTTTGAGTGGTTTATATGATGATTTGAACATTTTTACTTCTTCTTGTGATAGTATCCATCTAAACTTTCTCTCTTTTAAACCATTCATATTGATAGTGCAAGATTGTACTTTTCCATTGAACACTGCTGGCATAACAGCATCATTATCCACATCTAAAAGCTTCATATATTTTATGATAGGACTATTTGTAGAACGATACTCTCTATAACGAAGTCGACCTTGTTTATCTGTATATGGTTGAAGTACATACAGACCTATCCAGCTTAACTTGATATCTGCATTTTTATCATTGGTACGAACTACAAAATCCCAGCTATCATAACCATCTGGATTGTATCTGTGAAAATTGACTTTATAGTCACCCTCCTCTACACCATCTGGATTACGGAAAACTATATCAAGATAACTACCACCAAATGGTTTCAATGCTTTTAATGTATGTTTAGCAACAACATCATCCTCCTCTAACTCTCCTAGTTGAGTACTTGAAGTTTTCATACCACGAGATACATCAAAAGCTGTGATTTTGATATACCAATTAGAAGGCATAATAATCTTGGCACTCTTATCTTCCAAAACATTGATACCCATACTATCACTAGATACAGCACCTTTATCATCTGTTACACTGCATACCAAAGTATGCATACCCAAACTTGATGGTGTATATACCCAATCTGCACTATAAGAAAGTGTTTGATTGCCTTCTTTCCACTCATATGAAGTTATATTTCCATCATAATCCATAGCTGTAACATTGATATCTACAGAATTTCCAATGATAACAGATAGATTATGCTCCATACTAATAACAGGTGGTTGATTTGGAGTAGGTGTAACTATCGGTGCTTGAGTGTTTATATCATTATGATCACATCCTACCAATAGTAATAGTGTTGTAGAAAGTATTGTTGTGTATTGTTTGATTTTCATTATTTTACTCCTTTGGTATCAATAATTTTACTATTTTATTTTTTGTAGGACCTTGCATCTCTATCCAAAATCCTTTATATGGTACAAGCTTACAGCTTCCAGGTGTCACATCATCACAAGTTGTATATCCATTGCTATTGGCATTGGAGTCATCAGGGTTATACTGCCATATCTGTTTGTTTATATATCCTACACTTTCAGCACCACTTGGTGTTAAAACTTCACGATTACTACCATCACTATCAGTTACTATAAATCTACAATCAGCCCAATCTACTGGGGACCTACCCACAAAACCTGTCATAAAATATCGATAAGGTCCTGTACCAAACAAAGCATCACCAGAGGTTACATCCAAAGATACACTTTTGATATCGATTTCTACACACCTTTCAGCAGGGCAATCATTGGTACCATTGGTAGAAGAGTTATAGTCCACACCTAAAGCACCGTTTTCACTCCATGTACTATCTAGCTTACTACCAAGCCAATAACCCATACCAAATGTCAATACATCATCACTATCCATAAACTCATAACCACTACTGTTGTTTGTGTCACTATAAACTCTACGATATACTCTCCAATCATCCCCATAGCTACCACTCATATCATCACCAAAGATATCCAAAACAGTTTTTTTATCATTATCGGGATTACGAAAATCTGCTGGTACCCCTATAAGATCCCAGCTATGTGCAGATATATTAGAGCTACAAACTATACTATCTCGTTTAACACCTGTATAGTTTTTACCTGATAAGTCATTCTCTTTTAAAGTATCTATCTCATCATCACCTAGTGCCACAGCAAAGATTTTAACCTCATCCATAAATCCATTATAATAATCTTTGCTATCATTTGAAGCTGCTATACTCAGTGACTGATTTGTAGCATTATCTATGCTACCTGTTACATTGTCTGTAGAGGTATTATCATCATCTACTCTCATATACAATGACTCACCATCATAACGAATAGCTATAAAGTGCCAGTTGTTGTCATACCAACTTGAAGGCTCTAATGATACAGTTTCTAAACTACCATCTACAAAAACTTCCAAGGTCACTTTTTTGGTTCCACCAAAAATTCCAGAACTCTTATAAGATACTCTAAATCCACTATTGAGTGAAGATGACCATCCACTAGATGAACTAGTAGAGCGATCAAGAAGTACTGCTGTGTTGTCATCTTGAGGCTTCACCCATAGTGTCATAGTAAATGTTTGATTGAAATCCAAAGCACTAGCATCAGCTACACTGATATAGTCATCACTCCCATCAAAAATACCAGCATGATTGATGATAGCATCTGTCGTACCAATCTTTGCACCATTAAGTGCTTCTCCATTGGATCCATTAAGAGAGCTATCAAAAACATCTTCATGCCCACTTCCAAGCCAATAGCACTCATCCATCTTATACTGTATAACAGGACCTACTTTAAAACCATCCAAAAAATTACCGATAGTATCATTGCCACTTGCTGTTGATACTGCTTCAAACTGCAAACGAGTTACACTTTGCCCCTGAGGCACTTCATAGCTACCGATATAAGTACCCCATGAATCTTTATCATCTATCATCGTTTTTACTTCAACAAGTGAACCATTTGGAGATCCTATCAAAACTCTAGCAGTATCTACACCACTTCTACCTCTATGTGCTACAAACCAGTTAAACTTTTTGCCTGGTATCGTAGGTACATCTTGATATACTGCTGCTACTTCATTGGCATTTAGTTCTATAAATTGTTTACCCTCAAAAGGATTACCAGCAGCATCACTCCAAAACTCTATCTCATGGTCACTAGCTGTAGTATTCCATCCATTGACATCACTGTCTTTATAGGTAACTATCTTTCCTCCTGCCCAACTTTTGACAGGATCAGGTGGAGTTGTTCCAATAACTGGTTGTTCAAAACTTCCATTGACAAGAGTATTGGTACCCCACGATAGACTCAATCCACATATAGTACCAAGCAATAAAAAACGGTATAATCTCATACATTACCCTTTTGGTATCAAAAGTTTTATATCTTTACCTTTTGAGCTACCTTGCATCTCTATCCAAAATCCTTTATATGGTACAAGCTTACAGCTTCCAGGTGTCGTATCATCGCAAGTTGTATATCCATTGCTATTGGCATTGGAGTCATTTGGATTATACTGCCATATCTGTTTGTTTGCATATCCTGCACTATCAGCATCACTTGGTGTATATGCAGTCCCATCTATTACAAACCTACAATCAGCCCAATCTACTGGGGATTTACCTACAAAACCTGTCATAAAGTATCTATAAGACCCTGTACCTTGAGTATCTTCACTGTTACTATCTAATGATACAGGTTTGATATCAAGTTCTACACAAGTTGATGCTACACAGTCATCACTACTAGAGTTATAATCCACAGACTTCATATCATTTACATCCCAAGTTTCATCATTTTTACTACCAAGCCAATACCCTACTCCAAACTCTAAAGGAGTATTGATATCTGATATATATGTGTACCAGCTACTGTTGTTGCTATCACTATATTCTCTTTTGTATATACGCCAGTCAGTTCCATAAGTACCTTGCATATCATTACCAAAAATTTTATCTATAGATGTATCACTCTCACTTCTTAAGTCAGCTGGTATGCCTATCAGTTCCCAAGTATGTTCACTTATAGAAGCACTACATTCAACACTTTCTCTTGAAGTTCCATCATAGTTTTTACCATTTGATTCATTATCAAAAACACTTTTAATATCATCTGCACTCAATGCCCTGTTCCAAAGTTTAAGTTCATCAACTTTTGTTGATATCGCTTGTCCAGAAGTATTATCATCTGAAGTCAATAAAACATTTACTTTACCATCACTACCAATATTGACTTGATTGACTCGATTGCCATCTATATATAAAGTTGTATTATCATCATCTGTTTTTACAAAGCTCAAATGGTGCCACCCACTATCTGAATCATTTAAGCTATCATCCAAATCTGTTAGTGAAAGATTTTTATCTTCATTATAAACTCCCCACTGCAAATCACTTCCATCCAATGCCAATTCAGCTAAATCACCATCACCATCTATACCACCTAGTACAAAATAGTACTTACCATCTATATCTTGATGATCAGTCGAATCTAGTGGAAATTTAACCCAAACTGAAAGTGTCCAATTTGATGCAAGTTGTGTCATCTCTTTTGGCTCTATATAACCTGTTGTTCCAAGACTTCCACCAAAATTAATGATAGCATCACTTTTATCTATTTGTGCGCTGTTATATGCTTCTGCATTATTTGCTTTTATATTATCACTTACATCAAAATTTCCACTTCCAAGCCAATAACACTCATCCATACGATAATCAGCTATAGGAGTTAACAAAGAAGAGTCAAAAACAAAATCTTTTTCAAATACTAAAATCCCTCCAACCTCTTTGATATGAGTCCTTTCACTATCATTATATTGATCTTCTTCTACATATAACCCTGTTTCATTTTCATCAAGAGCACAACGACGGAACCATCCACCATTATCTCCATTTCGTGTTTGCTTTGTAGCCAATACATTAGGTGCTTGAGTATAGGTATTGACAAAACTATAAGTATAACAACCATCATCACTACCTTTTATATCATCTTTTGAAGCTGTCTCATACAGTATAGCACCATTTGCAACTGGTATTGTCCCATTTTTATCATTTTCTATAGCCAAATATGCGATAGTTTCACTATTGTTCACATCTCCAGGTTCAACTTCGGAACGCTCTAGTGCTACTTTAAAACCATTGCTATCTATGTTGCTAAATACTGTTGTCAAAAATGGTTTTGAAGGATCTGTAGGTATATTGGCTTCTTCATTATTTAGTGTTTGAATCATACCCAAAATTATAGGTGTATCATCAAAAGAATCAGCAAATGATATACTCTCCCAGCTTGTATTGACATCAACATTTTTGTATGCTTGCTGTGCTTTCGTAGATAATGTATCAGCTACAATTCTTGTACCATCTGGTAAAACATGCTCACCACTATCTATAGCTAGATATTGTATATCCATAGTTGTGTGTGGTCCATCTTCTCCTGATGGTTCTACTTGCAAAATCTCAAAACCATCTTTTGTTACATTTTTGATACGCAAAGCAGCAGGATCCCCACCATTACTTGATATCAATGAAAATACTAATGGTGGAGTTTCATAACTCTGTTTAAAAGAAACCTGCACCCAATCACTATTTTTTTTGGTATTATTTAAATGTATAGCTCCACTTTCCATTTTCCAAGCAAATATATACATAGGAAATATTAGTATAAAAATAAATATTTTTTTCAACATAAGCCACCCTTTCTTTACAATAGACTCTCATTTTATTATATAACAAAATATCCAAAAATAAAATAAAAATAACAAAACATAAAGAAATATAGAAGTTTAAATAGATATATGAAATTCAATCATATACCTATCTATTGATGGAGTAATAATAAAAAATTAGCAGTAATCTAGTAGCATTCCTGATTTGATATCATTTTTTGTTTCACTACCTACTAACTTTTCAACGATAGCTAGTCCAAAACAAACAGCAGTACCTGGACCACGAGAAGTCATGACATTGTCATCTATGACTACTTTTTCATCTGGAGTATATCCATCTTGAGATATATCATTTTCTACACTTGGGTAGCATGTATATCTATCACTCAAAACTCCAGCCTCTTTGAGAGCAAAAGGAGCAGCACATATCGCACCTACAAGTTTAGTAGCTTTGAACTCTTGTAGTAAATCTTTGACTTTTGCATTTTGGGCAAGTGCATGGGTACCACCCCATCCACCTGGAAGTACCATCATATCAAAATCATCAGCAATAACACTCTTGATAGATGTATCTGCTTTGATAACTATACCGTTTGCTCCAAGTACCATATCTTTGTGTAATTCATCTTCGATATAAGCAGTTACTACCTCTATACCACCTCTTCTCATCACATCTATGAGTGCTACAGCTTCAAGCTCTTCAAAACCAGGAGCCAAAGGAACCAATACACTAGCCATGATATACCTCCCTAAAGATTATTTTGCTTTTTCTAAGTATTCACCTGTTTCTGTGTTCACTTTGATCTTATCACCCTCAAGTACATGGAAAGGTACTTGTACTACTGCTCCACTGTTAAGTGTAGCTGGTTTTTTACCACCTTGTGAGTCACCTTTGAAGTTTGGTGGAGTCTCTACTACTTCATATACATAGTTTGCTGGTATCTCTACAGAGATAGCTTTACCATTGTGGAAAAGTATATCAGCCTCCATACCATCTACCATAAATTCAAATGTCTCTTTACCAACTTGGTCATGAGTTAAACCTATCTGATCAAATGTAGTTGTATCCATAAACTGCAAAAACTCACCATCATCGTAAAGGTATTGCATCTTCTTTTGCTCAAGCTCTGGTACTTCAAATTTATCACCTGCATGAACTGTCTTTTCTATCACTTTACCTGTTTGAAGGTTTTTAATCTTAACACGAACAAATGCCGCACCTTTACCTGGTTTGACATGTTGAAACTCTATCACTTTAAAAGGGTTGCCATCTATCTCTAGTCTAACACCTTTTTTGATATCACCCATACCGATTGTAGCCATAAAATGCTCCTTGAAAAAATATAAGAGTTATTATAACAAAAATTTTTAAGAATTTGTTAGTATCTGTAGGGTGTTGTCTCCTGACAACACCATTTTAAATATAAGATATTTTATGGAGGAACACACCCTACGCGTGGTTATTTTGTGATAGCTACGCTATCTTCGTATGTATCACAACTATTTTGCTTGTCAAAATCCATAGCTTTTGAGTTGTGCATAAGTACAGGAACAAACAGTAGTGATACAAACACTGCTGCTACTGTACCAGATATAAGTGCAACACCAAGTCCACCAAATACAGGGTCACTAGCCAATAGTGCTGAACCTAGTATGATGGCTACTGCTGTAAGTGCGATAGGTTTGGCTCTAGTAGCAGTTGCTACAGCTATAGCTTCTCTTTTGTTCATACCTTTGCACTCCATTAAGGATTTGGCAAAGTCTATAAGCAAAAGTGAGTTTCTCGAACTTATCCCCATAAGTGCGATAAATCCTATCAGAGATGTAGCTGTTAGGAAGAAAGTTTCACTAGTGAAAAGATTGGCAACCCAGTGTCCTACGATAACTCCAATAAGAGACAAGAAAGAACCAAGTAGTACGATACCACTGATAGCAAAACTCTTATAATACACAACAAGAAGCAAGAATATCAATACAAGTGCTGCGATAAATGCTGCTCCAAGGTCACGGAATGTATCAAGAGTTACTTTCATCTCTCCATCCCATCTTAGCAAAAATTTCTCACCTGTTTTTTTGTCTTTGAGATACAAATCAAACATATATGTAGTAAACCCAGCTTTTGTTACTTCATAATCTTTACTAAAAAACTCTATCATCTTATCTCTAGCATCAAGAAGTGGATATACTTGAGATACCATATCAGTCTCAGCTATGACATTGACCATACGATGTAAATCTTTATGATATATAGTAGGAGTTGATTTTACCTTTTTGATATCTACTACTTCACTAAGAGGTACTAACATACCTTTCATATTCATCAGATTTAGAGATGAAAGTTTACTTCTAAGATCAGCTTCTTTATTTGAGTTTAATGCTTTTGTCTTTTTAGATAGTACTAAAAATATAGGTATCTGATCTGGCTTGTTTTTTGGATTTTTATGTGCTATAACCATACCTTCAAATGCAAGATAAAGGATGTTGTTTACCTGTTTTACACTAAGTCCACTTTTGGCTATCTTATCACTGTTTGGTATA
>Ga0256828_1002145_pt1 | contig 11933 bp, 8 predicted proteins | sample CV88metaG_FD_185993 | JGI IMG/M metagenome (GOLD analysis project Ga0256828, IMG submission 185993) | Hydrothermal vent microbial communities from East Pacific Rise, Pacific Ocean - CV88 | ecosystem: Environmental > Aquatic > Marine > Hydrothermal vents | place: Pacific Ocean: East Pacific Rise... | reverse complement strand
AAAGAGTAAAAAACTCTTGATATAAGGTAGTTTACTGCTAATAAACCAGCGCCAATTAGGAGTAGGGTGGCAAATAGTATTGCTCTATTTTGGCTAAAATCTAAGTTTAAACTATTTAATATCCAAAGGTAAGTTGAGGTAGATATAAAAATTGGTAAAATTATTTTAAATAACCACTCTTTGTGTATTTTTGGTGCAAAAGTTTTATGGACTATTGGCATCCAAACTATAAAAGTTAGCAATACAAAGCTAAACCAAAGTTGTGCAATATTTACAACACTATAGTTATAAGCAACTATAAAAAGTAGTGGAGAGTATAAAAATAGTGCAATAGTGTGGTATATAACATTTAATTTTAGTTTACCATATGCAATTTGTAAGTAAACTTGCAAAGTAGTAAGTGCTAAAAGAGAGTTTGCCAAAACATACCAAAAAAGAATATCTTTTCCCCATTTAGAAGCCTCTATATCTCCTGTCCAAGAGTATAAAAGTTGATATGAATATATAGAAACTACTCCTCCGACAGAAAAAGCTACAATAGCAAGTAGTAAGGTGGCGTTTTTATAGGTTTTAAAGAGTTCTTGCATCTTTTTTTGACTATAAAGAGCAGTTAATCTTGGTAAAATTGCATAGTGAATAGGTTCTGAAATTTGAATAACTGCATTTGCAATTATAGCTACTATTGTAAAGTAACCAAACTCTTTTAGCGGTAAAATATTTGATAGTAGTAATTTATCTAGTTGGGTTATAAATATCCAAATTCCACCTGTATATCCTATGCTAATAGCAAATTTTATAATAGGTTTTATCTTCTCTAAAGAGAAGTATAATCTAAAGCCACCAATATTCATAATGGAGTAGAATTTAAAAGAGTAAACTATAAATTCAAGCACAACAATAGCTAAAAGATACTCAAAAAAATGTTTAAAGTCATTGCTTATATATTTAATAAGTAAAAATGCACCAATATAACGCAAGGAGCTTAGGGTAATATTTGCTTTGTTATACCAAACTTGCTCTTCACTTGCAGTAATTCCACTTTTGTATAAAATTGATAAAAATCTAAGCCCTACCATTATTCCAATTAGTGAAATTGCATAAGATACTGAATTTTTATCTAATTTTTCAACATTTAGCCAACTATTTGTAATCCAATTGCTACCTAAAACTATTGAAGCAATTGCAGTAATACTTAGAATTATAAAGATAAACTCTACACTATGAAATAGGTATTTAAAGTTCTCTTTCTCTTTGGGTTTATTTGTTGCTAAAGTTTTTGAAACTTCTCTTGAAATTGTAGGAGAAAGCCCTAAATCAAGCATAATCATCCACCCATCTATAAGTGCATTAAATCCAACTAATCCATAAGCTTCAGCACCTAAATAGTGCAGATAAAAAGGCACCATTACAATACCAATGACTATAAGATATACTCTGCCTATGTAGTTTGCAATAATATTGTGTTTTAGTGCCATTATATACTATCCTTAATTCTAATAATTTTATTTTTAACTCTTATAAAAAGGTGAATAATTTGATATAAAAAATTTGGCAAATTTCCAAAAGGGATTTTTTCTAGTTTATTTGAGCGTTTTATTTGTTGATTTTTTAAATCTTCTATTAATTTAGTGTATCTTTTTGCCATCACTTGGCTACTAAGCTCATTTTGTGCTGTTATCCATGCTTCTTTTGAAATTTGTGCTATTTGCTCTTTGTGATTTAGAAGATAGATTATTTTATCTGAAAAACACTCAATATCACCAATAGGGCATAAAAAGCCATTTTGGGCATCTTTTATTACTAAGTTTGTATTATCTTTAAGGTTACTAACTAAAGGTATTAACCCCTGCGCCATCGCTTCAAGATAAACTAAACCTTGCCCCTCATGGTAAGATGGCATAATTAGTAAATCAGCCTTTTGCATCTCTTTGATTGCTTGAGCGTGAGGTAGTGAGCCTAGGCATTTAATGTAGTTACTAAGATTACTATTTTTAATTTCCTTTTCTAAAGCTACTTTTGAAGGTCCATCTCCTACTATTTTTAGCTCTATTTTCTCTTCTTGATTTTGTAAAACTTTTTTAATAATTTTTGGCAAAAGTAAAACACCTTTTGATTCATCATCTATTCGTCCTACATATAGTAGAGAAAAGTAATCTTTTTTTGTATCTATTTTTGGAAAGCTAGAAGGCACATCTACGCCAGTTGGTATAGTTACTATTTTATTTGGATTTATCTCTTTTTTATCTATTAAACTTTTTTCTAAAGTGTGGCTTACGCAAATTACTTTGTTCCACTCTTTATTGTTAATAAGCAAATTATTATAAGACTCTTGGCTAACATTGTGTAAAATTGGTAAAATAGTAGTTTTGCTATTTAATAAACCCAACATATAGTGAACAAATGGGACATTATTTAGTATTAAAATATCATATTTATTAAACTCTTTGGCTAATCTTTTGGCATAGTTATTGCGAGTTTCAAATGGTTTAATTAGAATTGTTTTGACACTGTATCCTTTTTCTATGAAGCTTTGTGCTTGAGTGCCTCTTTTTGAAACTTCTATAATATCAACACTTAATCCTAGCTTCAAAAAGTGTTTTGTGAGTGTTTCAATAGCTATCTCTACGCCACCAATATAGAGGGCATAAGTAACAATCCCAATTTTCAAATTTAACCTTTCTATAATAATAGTGCCATTTTATCATAATTAAAACTAAAAATATAAATAAATTTCAAAATTGAATGAAACTGAAGTAAATCTTTTATATTTGTTAAAATTATATTAAAAAGAGAGAAGCAGATATGAGAAAATTTCAAATAGTTTTAATTTTTATTATGCTTTTTTTGATAGTTTTTTTATTTATTTTTTTATATGGTGATGATAGCAATATAAATATTGCAAAAAAATCAGCTATAAAAAGAGAAAAAAGTATAAAAATTCTAAATAAAAAAGAGGCTAAAGAGAGTTACTTAAAATTTAAAAATTTATTAACACAAAATAGCAATTTAGATGGAGTAAAAGGCTACTCAGGAGTAGAGTATCATAAGTATATTCCAAATCAAAGCCATAGTAAAGATGGTAGTGGTTCAATTAAAATTATTGGACACTGGAGTAATAAAGCTCTAGTATCGCCAAAATTTAAGCTAGAAAAAGGAAAATATTATACATTTGGAGCTTATATTAAGGCAGTTGGGGCAAATAAGGGGCAAAATATTATCTTTAATATCTCAGGAGCTGGTTACTCTAATGAGATGAATTTTAATGTTTCAAAGGCTAATAGATGGGAGAGTGTAGTTTTTCCTTATCGTGCCAATAAAACAGGCTACTACCAAATTAGAGTCTTTACCTATAAATACTCATTTACAACAGATAAAAAGTATGCAAAAAAAGATGGCTCAAATTTAGATAGAAGTGCTTCTATTTATGTGGATGATTTTTATGTGTATGAGAGTAGGAGTGATAAAATAGTAACAAAAGAGAAAGTGTCAAAAAAGGTGCCATTTAAAAGCCAAATTGTAAAGGTGGATAGCTTAGGAAATTGGTATATAAAAGAGAGTGGCAGTTGGAGGGGTTTTTTCCCAAGATTTGTATATCAAGATTGGAGCAGTAATTTTGCCAAAAGTGCTAAAATGTATGCTAGTTATGGCTTTAGTGGGTATGTAAATTTATATGGAGTGGATGATTTTAAAGAGGCTATAAAAAATGGAATGAGATATAATGGCATTCAAATTAATGATTTGGATGTAAATAAGCCAAAAGATGAGATAAAAGAGACAATAAATAGTGTAAATAGGGCAATAGAGAAAAAAGAGTTGCCAAAAACATCTTTGATTTTGTATGAGTTTGATAATGAAGGTGAGGCTTTGTGTAATTATAAGAAAAAAAGAGATATTGCAAATTGGATTACAAAAGCCGATGGAGGTAAGAGGCTTAGACCTATAAATATGCTAAATGGGGTATCAGAGGGTGTTGCAAGAAATTATAAAAATAGAGATGGCAAAAATTATATAGATACTACTAGCACTTATGTAGCTGAGATAGAGAATAATTTTAAAGCAGATTTTAACCAAAGCTATAACCCTATAAATACACTTGGAATTTTACAAAAGAGCCAAAATCAAATAGCTCCAGTTTCTATAATGCAGTTGCAGTGCTATTATGGTAAAAAGATGATACCTTATATTTTTAAGGGTATTAGCGAGGGAGCAAAAGGGCTTAATTTTTGGAGGGCTGGAGATGGGGTGCCAGATGTTTGCCCTAAAAATTTTGAAGATAACTACTTTGCTCCTGCTTTAAAAAGTGTATTTGCAAAAATAGATAAAATGCTACCTATAATTGAGCAACCACTAAATACTACTTGGAGTGCAGAGGTTGATAGATATAATTTAGTTGCTCTTGGCACAAGAGAAAATGCGGGAAAACACTATATAATTTTGGCAAACTTTGCTGATAAAGATTTGAGTATAAAGGTAAAATTACAGGGCTTAAAAACAAATAGTGTGAAAGATTATTTTAGTAAAAAACTACTCTCAAAGGTTAATAACAAAGGTATATTTACTATTAATATAGGGCATAATAATAGTGGTTTTTTGGTGCTTGAGTTGGAGTAGTTTTTCGCTTTTATTCAGATATATTAACTTTTTTAAATAGTTCTTTTTAAGTATGGTATTTTAGATATTATATAAGCAATTGTTAAACTAATTACTACAATAATAAAAACAAAAATAGGTATAGCAATAAATGAGTATCTCTCTAAATCTATACCAAAGTAGTTAAATTTTTTAATTACACTTAAAATTAGAGGGTGTATTAAATAAGCTCCCAAACTAAATGATACTAATTTCTCTCTGATATCTTTACTTATGGGTATTTTTTTGTGGATATTTTTAATTATAAACATTAAAGATATTGCTACAATTATCATAAGTGGACTAAAGTTATTATAAAATGCGTATGGATTGTTAAAAATATAAGCACCTAAAATGATAATAATTTCTGATAGTATAATAGTAGCTAGAAAATATATTGTTTTTATTTTAAACTTGCTATCCATTATTAGATAACCTAAGATAAAGTAGCCAATATAGTATGGGAATTTTTGCAAAAATAGAGTAACTTCTATTTGGATATTACTTGTATATACTGTAAAAATTGATAAAAACATAATAAAAATAGATAGAGTTAAAAGCTCTTTTTTTGTGCTATATCTTACAACTTTTCTTAGGTAGGGAGTAATTAAATATAGCCCAAAAACCATATATACATACCACATATGGTAGTAGGGTGTTCCTGCTAAGAGGTTTGTAAAAATATCATTTATGCCATAATTTGTATGGGTAACTTTTGCTTTTAAAAAACTCCAAGCAATATATACAATACTCCAAAAAATAAGTGGAGGCAAGAGTCTATGGACTCTTTTTTTATAAAACTCTTTGTTATTTATATATACTCTTTTAGGATTTAGAAGTAAAGCCCCACTAATCATTACAAAAACAGGAACTCCCCAGTAAGAGAGAGCTTGATAAAAGTCTGCAGCCCACCACTGCATGGAGCCTAAGCCATTAGAGCTACTCATAATACCTTGTGATACATGCACAAAGATAACTGCAACTGCTGCTAAAAAACGCATATCATTTAGCCAAAATAGTTCACTATCTTTGTATTTTGCCATCTTTAGCCTTTAAAATATAATCAACTGCTTCTTTAAAGCTCCAAAACTCTACATTATTGCCATATTTAAACTCAATTTTTTTAAAAAAAAGATGCATATCATCAATTGCATAGCTAACCTTAGGATGCCCTATAAACATTATAGGAATAAGCTCATTACTGTTACTGCTTACTACTTTATCAACCATTTTCACTAAAGTTTTATAGCTCATTGTATTAATATCAGCCATATAGTAATCTCTACTAAGTATCTTTTTTATTTTTTGGAATTTATTTAACTTTTTTTCTGAAACTTTAACTCTATAAAATTGTGATGATATTTTATGTGATAAAAAGTATTTCATATTAAAGTAGTTTAAAAATGCAAATCTATTTTTTATTGTATAGTTTGGTATCTCTATAAAAGTTCCATCTGCCTCTTTAGATATTTTATCATTGCAAAACCAGAACTTATATTCACTAGGGGAGTTACTATATTTAAAGTTAATTTTGCATGACTTAAACTCTACATTTGGAACAACTGAAGAGTCAGCTTTAAAACCTGCACTCTTTAAAGCAGTAATTAATTTTGCTTCATCTCTAACTGCCCAAGAACCTGCACGAAAGGCTATACACTCATAATTTTCATTATATGGCTTTAGTAAATTTTCTAAAAATGCTTTACCCTCTTTTAAAAGCTCATTTAATTCATTTTGTGGCAGGGAGCTAATATCAATATAGTCTAAATTAACATCAATATTTTTGCTTAAGTTATTATATTTTGCATAGTGCCACTGCGGGTGGTAGTGCAACTGCACATCATGCCCTCTTTTGACTAAATCTATTAATTGCTCTTTTATAAGCTCATTTGCTTCTTTAAATTTAGAGTTAAATTTAGTAAATTTCTCATAAGCTCTAAATTGACCATACTCAAACATAATAGTAAGTTTTGCACCATATAAATCATAAATATTTGCTAAATGTTTTGTTGTAATAATTTGCTCTCTTTGAACTTTGCCACTACCATCACCAAATAGCTCATAATCAAGAGAAGTTATAATCGCTACTCTTGCCATAATATTGCCTTTGGATTTTGCATATCTCTTTTAATTTGAGAAATTGGCTCTTCATATCTATACCCTTTTAACATCAAATAACACTTTATTGTTAAATTAAAAAGCCAATATTTAAACGGCTTAATAATATAATTAAAGGCATAGCCTCTCTCTATCTTTGGGTTGTATCCTTTTTTAAATCTATTAATTCCGCTAAATTTACTGCCCTCTAAATCGTATAATCTTGTTCCTACAAAATCATACTCTTTTATAGCAAGTTCATACATACTATTCATTGCAATATAGTGCATCAGGTGCAAAGCGCCTAAATGTGGTTTTGCAATACTTCCTGCGTAAGGAACATAAGCTCTTTTTTTATCAAATACAACAATTGCGCATCCTTGAACTTTATCTTCATATTTAGCTATAAAAAATTTAATACTATTTGCTAAATTTTTTTCTAATGTTTGCAGATACTCTATTGTTGGATAGTGTATAGAGTTTTGCCTTTGCATAGTATCTTTTATAGTATTATAGATTAAATTAATATCATTTATCTCTTTAACAACTACACCATCTCTAATAGCTCGTCTTATCTTTTGACGCTCTTTGCTTTTAAATTTTTTTAGCAACTCCTCTTTTTTGTCAAGCTCTACTACAAATGTCCCCCATGGCACACAATTAGCGCCATTTGGACAACTTTTAAATATTGTGTTTGCATGGGCTTTGTTGATAAAATCTGCTATATTATTGTTCTTAACAAACTCTATAATCTCTTGTAAAAACTCTTTTTCTCTTCTATTATCAACTTTATTATCTTTTAGAGATACAACCTCACACATAAAAATTAAGCGCTTAAATATAGCTCTTTTATCTATTACAAAAGCTATAGCAAAATCATCATTTACAAACCATCCAAAATTGCTACTTTTTGCACTAATGTATCCTTTTTGCCCCATTATTGGCAGATACTCTTTTATTGTTTTATCATCTCTTAAAAGGGTAATCATACTAAATCCTCTTCACAAATTTGAAGCATTCTTTTGTGAACGCTATTTATTTCATAATCTTTAAATTTCTCTTTTGAAGCAATTGCAAAATCTCTATAATTTTCTTGGTTAAATGATTTTATTGCCTCTACTAAAGCAGTTGAGTCTTTTATATCAACTACTTTTGCACAAGAGCTATCAACCATCTCTAAAATACTATCTATTTTGCTCACCACCACAGGCAAACCAACTGCAAATGCTTCAATTATTACTCCAGGATACCCCTCTTTGTAAGATGGCAAAAGTAAAACATCACTTTTGCACAAAGCATTATAAACTTCACTATGCTCTAAAATGCCACAATATTTTACATTTGAATATGAACTAAAGCTCTCTTTTGTATAGTTTCCATATTTTAAAGAGCCATAAATTTTAATTTCATAACTATCATCAAGCTCTTGTGATGCTTTTAAAATCTCATCTATTCCTTTTTCTTTAATAATATGTCCTAAAAATATAAACTTTTTTCTATATGGCAAATTCAAATCTCTTTGAGAGCTTGAAGCCTCTCTTGAATTAGGTAGCCAAAAGGCATTTTTACCTTGTTCTTTAAAATACTTAACCATATATTTTGGCTCAAAAAACATAATATCACTATTGTTAAAAACAAACTTTATAAGTTTTTTTCTAAAGCCTTTTGCTTTTTCATATAACTCTAAGCAATTTCCTCCAAAGCGCCTAAAAACAAAGCGTTTTTTAAAGAGTTTGCTAAAAAATAGTGCAATTGGGCTAAAGTAGTATGCCCCATTTCTTGATACATTTACAATAACAATATCAACTTTTGGCAAGTTAATTAATAGTTCTGTTAGTGTATATAAAAAATTGGCAATAGCTTTGCCCTCTCCAAAGTGTTGAGTAGAGATAAATTTATAATTTTTATTAGTTTTATTCATATATTTTAATAATTGCTCTACTAAAACTGGTGTTCCTCCGTGAGTGTGAACATTGTCTGTCATTTTTGGTCCAATTATTAAATATCTCATCTATTCCTCTACTTTATTTAACTAAGTTATTATACGATTTTATGTGATTTTTTCTATCAAATATGTCAAAATACAATTTTAATGAGGCATCTTTGTTTGGTGTTAATTGTTTTATATCTATTTTGTTTTGGCTATCTACTACAACTCCAGCGCCATACTCTTTAACTAAAGGAGCATAAGATTTAATGCTACTGCTAACTATTACATTCACTCCACAAGATAGATACTCTGCTAGTTTAATAGGTGATGCAACATAATTTACCACACTATCATCTCTAATTAAAAAGCCATACTCTTTGCTTGATAGAAATTGCTCTATCTCTTTTCTATTATTAAATGAGCTTAAAATAATATCTTCTTTAAACTCTTGTGGAACTATTTTTTGAATTAATCTATTTGCTTCATCTTGCTCTCTTGTGGCTATATAAAATTTGGCATTTGGCTTACTCTTTTTTATCTCTTTAAAAATTTCTAACATCTTATCAACCCTTTGCCATACCGACATTCCACCAACATAGACAAAGCTATCTTTCTCTTTTTTTGCTCCATTATAAGCAATATCAGAAACACAAGGCACTATAATAGATGGCTCAAATGTGCTTTTATATTTACTCTCGATATACTCTTTCATATAGCTTGATACAAATATATATCTATTTGCAACCTTTAGTGCAAAGCTCTCAATTTTATTTAAAATAAATAGTCTAAGTTTTGATTTGTTTCGCATAAATGACTCTTCTGGCACAGCACCTTGCATCCAGTAATAAACCTTTTTGCCCTTTATTTTTGCTAAAATACTTAAAGTAGCCCCCATCATATCGGGTGCAAAAATTTCTCTATCTGGCAAAGAGGCTAACTTTTTTAACTCATCTAATAAATTATTGTATGTTACAACTTTATAGTTTTTAATTTCATTTTCAATAAAGTGTAAATAGTTACTTGGCACAAGCAAAGTTATATCTTTGCCACAACTTTTTAAAAACTCTATATGAAGCTTTAGCGCCCCCCATACTGCACTATTGTTACAATCATTTGCTATTACTATCATTTAACTACCTCAAAGTTATTTTTACCTATTTTTATAGGTAAATTTATAATATAATTTTTATCTTTTTTTATAGCTGCTATTATCTTACCGCTACTATCTTTTAGCTTTAAATTTTTTTCTAAAACAAGGCTTATAGTGCCACTTTCTACTTTTGAATTACTATTTAGAGTTAAAATTAACTCATTATTGTTAAACGCCAATAGAGTGTTGTCTTTTAACTCTATGTAGCTACTTATCTCATGGCAAGTTGCATACCAAATATCTTTTGTTTCTAAAAATTTAAAGATTTTATTTAAACTCTTTATATCGCTAATAATATTAGCAGATTGCACCAAGCCTGATGAGGTAGATGGTGAAATATGCTCTTGAATTGCTAAAATATTTCCATTTTCATAGAGGCTATTTAGCTTTTTATACTCTTTTTTATTATAAATTGGTTGTAAAAATCTTGTAAATAGTTTTATAAAATCTTTCTTGAAGTTGCCTGTTTTATAACTTAGCCTTACAAAGCTATTTCCTGCAAAAGTTGTTGGAAATTTAATTACTCTATTTTTTCCAAATCTCTTAATTTCATTAACTCCAGAGTTAGCACACCAATATAAAAAGTTGCATTTGTCGATTATTTCAAGTGAATTTTCTCTTGATTTATAGCCACAAAACTTTCCACCACTAACATTTATGCCAATATTTTTAAAAAGCTCAACTCCCTTTAACGTTACCTCAACACCCTCATCAACACTATCAAAAAGCTCCCACTCATGAATAAAATTACCATTTTGGGTGCTTGGATTGTTAATATCTCTATATTTGCCATGGTTTGAGCCATGATGTGCAATTTCGTGTCCAAGATTTTGTAAATATTGTAAAAAATTGCTAAACTCTTCTCTCTCCCCAACGCCATATCTTTTAAATTTAGCGCCATTTGGATTTATAACATTATGCTTTGCATATGGGGTAAAAAAAGTTATTTTAATTTTTGGAAATTTATTTAAAAGCTCTTTTTGCAAAAAGTTATATGCTGAACCCTCATTGTTGCATAAATAACCCCAATCATTTTTAAAGCTATCTCTGTAAAGCTCTAAATAAATATCATTTAAGTCATCTATCATCAATACTGCTGGGGCTTTGTGGTTGTTTTGCCACTTAGCTATACTCAATTTCATCTATACTCTCCTCTTTTTCTTCATCCTCTTTCTCTTTTAAGATAAATAGAAGCATTATATATACAAACATAGGGTTTAGCTCAATAAAAGTAGAAGCCAAAGTAAGCGATACAAAGCTTTGAAATAGATACTCATACTCTTTTCTTGCATCCCAAAAAATTTTAAACCAATAGGCATATAGAGCTATTCCAAATATGCCAGTGCTTACAAAAAAGTATAAAAGGTTAGATTTTGATGATGCATAGTTAATACCTGCAAAGATATTATCAGTCTCTTCTGAGCTAAATCCAACTCCTGCCATATGAACAGGAAACCAACTGTTAAATCCACCATATCCAATTCCTAAGGGATGTTGTAAAATACACAAAATAGAGCCTTGAATTGCACTAATTCTTGTTACATAAGTTCCCCAAATTCCCTCTTTTTCTTTAAATCCACCAAGCCCTTGATTTAGATATACATCTAAAACATGCAAATTATATTTAACTGCTTCTATTTTCATTAAATCATCCCAAAAAATATAGGCTAATCCACCAACAATTAAGATATAAGCTAATATCTTAGCAGGAGTAAAATATTTTAGCATTCCTACAAAAAAGAGTAAAATAATTTGAGCTTTTGAACCAATTGCTAGACCAATTACTAGATAGTATCTTGATACATACTTATAAAGTGGAGGCTCTTTTAGTTTTGCTAAGAGTATAAAAAATATAAATAGATAAAAATACCCTGCAGCACTTGGTTCTGGAAATAGCATACTAATTCTCTTTGGAAAAGTTGTTGCTATCTCTATTGTTCCAACAATAACATTAAATAAAATAGCATAGAATATGGTTTCTATAATATATTGCAAATCTTTATACTTTAAATATACATACATAGCCATTGCAAAAGTTATTTCTATAAAAAATTGGCGATTTGCAAGGTAAATATTGTATTTATCATCATACCCTTCACTATAAATTACAATATATGCTATGCTTAA
>Ga0256828_1002144_pt1 | contig 11934 bp, 16 predicted proteins | sample CV88metaG_FD_185993 | JGI IMG/M metagenome (GOLD analysis project Ga0256828, IMG submission 185993) | Hydrothermal vent microbial communities from East Pacific Rise, Pacific Ocean - CV88 | ecosystem: Environmental > Aquatic > Marine > Hydrothermal vents | place: Pacific Ocean: East Pacific Rise... | reverse complement strand
AAATATCTCAAAAATTACTTGAAAAAGGGGTGATTGTACGAGATATGACAGGGTATGGATTTAATGCAATTCGTATAACAATAGGAACAAATGAACAAAATACAAGAGTATTTAATATTTTAGATAGTGTTTTAGCAATATGACAACTCAAACAAAAGATATTGAACTTTTTTCAAATCTTACTACAGATTTTGAACAAGAATTATATCAAGTATCAAAAATTGTAGAATATGAAAAAGGTTCAAATCCTTTTTATCCAGAAGATTTATTGCAATATTTTTATATGGTAATAAATGGTAAAATTAAAACATATCAAATTAACTTTGATAACAACAAAGAACAAACTATTTTTGTTTATAGAAGAGGAGATATGTTTGATATAATATCTTTACTTGATAATCAACCTCATGAAGTTGTTTATGAAGTGATGGAAGATTGTAAAGTATTGCAAATTCCTATAGAAAAAGTAAGGTATTGGATAGAACATAATCCAACTTTTAATAAAAAATTCTTTCCATATCTTGCACAAGCTATGAGACATACTGAAACTTTGGCAACAGATATATCTTTGTATGAAACAAAAGATAGACTTGTGAATTTACTTTTGGATAATGTAAATCCAAATAAACCTTTTAAATATCAACTACTACAAAATTTATCAAATAGTGAAATTGCAAAACTTTTAGGGACTGTTAGACATGTGGTGGAAAGAACAATCAAGCAACTCAAAGATGATAATCTAATAGAAAAAAGTAGAAAAGCTATTAAAATATTAAATTTTGAAAAACTATTAGAAAAAACATCAACTATGTTACTTAAGTAGCAATATTCTTTATAAAATTTCTGTATAATTAAAAGATTTAATTTTAAGGAGAGATTATGAGAACAATATGTCCACATTGTAAAGAGATAAATAATATACCACAAAAAAGTAGTTATAAAAAAGCAAATTGTGGTAAATGCAAAAAATCATTACTTGACAATCAAGTAATAGAATTAGACTCATCAAATTTTGATGAAGTTATTGTAAATAGTGATATTCCTGTTATTGTTGATTTTTGGGCTCCATGGTGTGGTCCTTGTAAAATGATGGCACCAACTTTTGCAACAGTTGCACAGCAATATCCTATTAAAACAATTTTTGCAAAAGTAAATACAGAAAATGAACCAACTTTAAGTGCAAGATTTGGGATTAGAAGTATTCCTACTTTGATTATATTTAAAAATGGAGCAGAAGTACAAAGAGTATCTGGTGCATTAGATGCACAAAATTTACAAAATTTTGTAAATTCTCATTTATAATGCTACTTAAGTAGCAAAACAATATTTTAAATTCCTATATAATTTCATTAAGTTTAAAGCAAAGCTAAAACTTAAATCACAAAATAGGAGTTTAAAATGATTATTACAAGATATAAAAAACCAGTACAAACATACACACCTTTTAGAGGATTGGATCTTTTTAGTGAGTTTTTAAATAGATTTGAACAATCAACTGAAAATGCAAATTTGGTAGATTTTCAACCAAGTGTAAATACAAGAGAGGGTAAAGAAGCTTACCATATAGAGATTGATTTACCAGGTATCAAAAAAGAAAATGTAGAGATCAATGTAGAAGACAATGTTTTAACAATCTCAGGTAAAAGAGAGTTTAAAGAAGAGGTAAAAGAGGAAAATTACTATAAAATTGAAAGTTCTTATGGTAGTTTTAGTAGAAGTTTTACATTACCTGAAAAAGTAGATATTGAAAATATCAAAGCTACATCTACAGATGGGGTACTTGAAGTTACAATTCCAAAACTAAAAGTTATCACAGATAAAGTTAAAAAAATTGAAATTAACTAATATGGAGGTGGATTATGGATTTAGCAGCAAAAAGTAAAGATATTGTAAAAAATGTTGAAGAAAAAGTTGAAAAAACTCTTGATGTTGTAAAAGATACATTTGATAATGTAGCAAGACATCTACCTTTTGCAAACTTAGCAAAACATTCAGCCGATACTTATGATATAGAGATTGATTTACCAGGTGTAAAAAAAGAAGATATTGAAATAAAAGTTGAAGATGATTATATTACTGTTAATGCAGTTAGAAAATTTAAAGAAGAATTAAGTGAAAATGATTATTATATGTGTGAGTCAAGTTTTGGACTTATAAGTAGAAGTTTTGTATTAGGCGATAATATTGATCGAGATAATATTAAAGCTAAATATGAAGATGGGAGATTGTACTTGACTTTTGAGAAAGTAGAATCTAAAAAAGCAAAAACTATATCTATTAAATAAGGAGTATGATATGGCACGATTATTAAAATTATTGGTTTCAAGTTTAGCTCTTGCTACAGCATTAAATGCAACTATGTTTTTTGATAATTCTCAATATGATGAGGATTTTGTTAAAATGCAACAACTTATGAGTAAACTAACGAATAATTTTATGAGTGATATGAGTAGTGCTATTGGAAGTTATCCTAAAGTAAATATTCAAGAGAAGCAAGATAAGTATATTTTGACATTTAATGTTGCAGGTGTTGCAAAAAAAGATTTAAAATTATCATTAAAGGATAATGTATTAATTTTAGAGGGTAAAAGTAATAGCGAAAATGAAACTAAAAAAGATAGTTTTATTAGACATGAAATTTATATGGGTGAATTTAGAAGAGTAATTCAATTGCCAAATGATGTGATTGTGGATAAGATGTCAAGTAAATATAAAGATGGTATTTTGACTGTTACTATACCAAAAGTGCACAAAAAATCAACATATAAAGTTTTAAAGATAGATTAAATCTACAATTATCCTCTTTTAAGAATGAAATAATAGTTTATAGTATATAATTGGTTATCATAAATAAAAGGGGATAAAATGACAAAAGTAGTTTTAAAAACATTAAGTAGTGTTGCAGTAGCTTCAATTTTACTTGTAGGTTGTGGAGGAACACCTAAACCTAAAGAACAACCAGATTTTAGATGTCGTCAAGATGGAGTATTAGCACCAAAATGGACTTGTAATCCATATGTTGAAGGTTCAATTGCTGCAGTTGGTATTGCAAAAATGAATGCAGGTCATGATAAGTCTATGCAACTTAGTGAGGCTATGGCAGATGGAAGAGATGCTTTAGCTTCTCAAATCTCTACAAAAGTATCTAATTTGTTTAAATCATACAAAGGTACTACAGGAACTGGAGCTAGTGCAACTTATGATAATACTTCATCAAAAGTATCAAAACAACTTGCAAATCAAACTTTAAATGGTAGTAGATCTGTTGATTCTTGGAGAAATCCAAAAACAAATGAGTTATATTTGTTAGTAACAGTATCAAATAAACCAGTAAAAGATGCAATGGGTAAAGCTATAAAAACATCATTTAAAAATGATAAAGCTATGTATCAAAAATTCTTAGCTTCTCAAGCACAAGGTGATCTTGATAAAGAATTAGAAAAATCAGGAAATTAATAATATAGGATTTCATATCCTATATTTATTATTTTTAAATGAAAAGTACTAATTTAAAATATTTACTAATATTTTTATTGTTTTGTTGTAGTCAATTGTATGCTATTTCATTTCAAGAATATAAGAAACAACAACAACTTGGCTATAATAAATATAAAACCAATTTGGAAAATGAATTTAAAGCATATAAGAAAGCTTATGCTGATGCTTTTCGTGATTTTAAAAAAGATTTGAAATTGCATTGGAAAAATCCTAAAATCACTACTAAATATACTTTTGTTGAGTATAGTAAAGATTTAAAAGATAGAAAAATTGTTGATTATAAAAATCAAAATATTACATTTGAAGTAATAGCTAACAATCAAAAAGAAGCACAAAAACGGTTTTCAAAAATGTTTAATAATCTTATGAAAGAAGATGTAGAACAGGCTTATTCAAAAGATATTATTGAACAAAAAGTAAAGAAAAAATTACATAAATCAAAACTAAATCATATCTCTAATCAAAAAATTATTGCAGATATGATTGAAGAACAAGAAAAAAGAAAATTAAAGCGACAAATTACCCCTAGTAATTTTAAAGTTATTAAATATAATAAAAATAATATTTATAAGATAACTATGCAATTGCCACCAAAATCTTTTTTAAAAAAAGCTAAGATATATCATAAAAGAGTTAAATTAAATGCAAGAGAGCAAAAAATTCCTACTGAATTAATTTATGCAATTATACATAGTGAAAGTAGTTTTAACCCAATGGCACGAAGTTATGTTCCTGCATTTGGTTTGATGCAGATTGTTCCAAAAACAGCTGGAAGAGATACTTATAAATATCTTTATAATAAAGATAAATTATTAACATCAAATTATTTATATAACAGTAAAAATAATATAAAAATAGGAAGTGGATATTTGCATATACTTTATTATAGATATTTAAAAAATATTAAAAATCCAACTTCAAGATTATATTGTACTATTGCAGCATATAATACAGGAGCTGGAAATGTTGCAAGAGTTTTTATAGGTAATACAAACATATATAAAGCAAGTAAAGTTATAAATAATTTAACTTCTAATGAAGTCTATAATAAACTTTTAAGAGACTTACCACACAATGAAACTAAACATTATCTAAAAAAAGTATATAAAAGAGTTGTAATGTATGATAGGTTATTGAAAAATAATTTCTAAACTTTTATAACATATTTGGATTTAGTTTTAATAAAACTAAATCCGCTATTATATTTCCAACCAGTGTTAAAAAAGCACCAATTATAAGTATCCCCATAATCACAGGATAATCATGACTAAGTGCAGATTGAAAAAATAAAAGTCCCATACCATTTATCCCAAAAATTGTTTCTAAAATCACACTTCCACCAATAATCCCTGGTAAGGATAATCCAAGCAAAGTTATAATTGTAGGGTATAAATTTGGTAAAATATAATATCTTAAAATTTGTTTATTGGTAAGTTTTCTAGCCTTTGCCCAAAATATATAATCTGTTTTTAAAATCTCTATTGTCAATGATCTAATATATAATGTCAAACTTCCAATACCACCAAAAACCATAATCACAATAGGTAAAATTAAGCCTTTGTAATGATTGGATTTATCAACTCCCAAAAGTGGAACAAGTTGTAATTTAATAGCAAAAATATATATTAAAATCAGTGCCAAATAAAATGAAGGCATAGAAAAACTTAAAATAGATAATTGTTTTGTAAATTTATCAATAAATTTATTTTGATGAAATGCTGATTTTATACCTAAAATTAAAGAGATAAAAAAAATAAATACCATTGAAATTATATTTATAGTCAAAGTTATCGGTATTCTTGATAATATTTCTGTTTTAACTTCCTCTCCACTTACAAATGATATACCAAAATCAAGAGTTAAAATATTGCCTATCCAAGAAAAAAATTGTATATACAACGGTTTATCAAGATTATAAATAGCTTTTAGTTCAGCAATAGATTCTTCTGTAATATTTGGATTTAGCTCTCCACTTGCAAAAAAACTATTTGGTGCAAGATGAACAGCAATAAACGAGATTGCAGATATAATAAAAAGCATTAAAGCTAAATATAATAATTTATGAATAAATTTCATTTACCACCACAGCAATAGCAAATCCACCATCATGAGTGATACTCAATGAAGTTGATTTTATATTGTATTTTTTTCTTAATCTTTTTTTATATTTTAAAATAGGTTGTCCTAAAGATGTTTTTTTTATCTTGATATCTTTAAAACGGCAAGATTTTCCTATACCTGTTCCTATAGCTTTACTTGCTGCCTCTTTTGCAGCCCAAAATCCAGCATAACTAGCATTTGTTTTACAAAGTTTTTGTTCTTTTTTGGTTAAAAATCTATTTAATGCTCTTGTGCCAAATTTAGAAATAAACTGTTCCATACGAGATATTGTAGTTATATCTATACCAATCATTTTGCTAAATATCTTTCAAGTATAATTTTTGCAGCAAGTGAATCAACTCTACCATCTCTTTTGTATTTTATAGTACCTTTTATCATATCTTCTGCTTCTATAGAACTCATATTTTCTTCTTGAAATACAATTTGTTTATCAAAGTTTAAAAGTTTTACAAAATGTTGTATTCTTCTTTGCATCTCTTTACTTGCACTAGGTAATCCAACAACCAACAAATCAATATCCCAATCACTTAAAAAAGTATCTACCTCTTTTGCTGCTTGGTTACGATTTTTTCGTAAAATTGCTTGATATGGAGTAACAAGATCTGATGTTAAACAAAGTGCAACACCAATTCTTTTAAGTCCTATATCAATAGAAGCAATTTTAGGCATCTAGTAGTCTATCTTGCATAGTTTCGATAGCTTTTTCTAAGCTTCTTGAATATAAATTATACTCTTTTGCTTTGTTTATAGCAACATCAACTGCTTTATCATTTAATGGATCTATACAATTACATAAAATTTGTATAATATTTAAAATTTGTGCAGATTGTTTATATTGAGATGATGCTTGATCTATATTTGAAACATATTTAATTGTATTGATTAGGTGCTCATCTAATCCCCATTGTTTAAAAATCATAGATGTAACTTCTGAAGATGTATATCCAAAATATTCTTTTTCTATTTGTGCAATATTTGTAAAGTTTTGTTTGATTTTATCTAAAAATTCTATTTCATTACCCTCTTCACAAGCAATATCTGAAAGAATAAATTTTCCTGTTTCTTGTAAAAATACAGGCATTAATAAACTTTCTTTTAGAGTTGCATCTAAACTACCATACCATTTATGAAGTAGATTTGAAGACATATTTGCTAATTCTATAAAACTATCAGCTGTAAGTCCATAAGCTTTTGGATTAGTTTTTAAAGAACTTTTAATAGCACTTCCAAAGGCAATTGATAAGGTAAAATTAACCCCTATTAGTTCAATTGCTTTTTTAGGAGTTTCTACTTTACTGCTAAATCCAAACATTGCAGAGTTGGCAATTTTTAATAATGTAGCCAGAATCAAAGGATCTTTTTGTAAAATTTGAAGTAATTCTAAAGGTTCTGTTTTCCCAGCTTTTTTATAATCTTGAAGTTCTAAAATTGTTTTAGGAAGTGGTGGCAGTGCATCTACTTTTTTTAATATATTTTGTATCATTTTTGTATCCTTTAAAAAAATATGTACGATTATATCAATATTTTGGTTAATTTTGGTATAATATAGCTAAATAGATAAATTTATAAATTATACAAGGATAGATATTAATGTCTAATAACCAAATATTAAAAAATGATAATAATGAAATTTTAAAGCAATTTAATGCTTCTGTGAATTTTGATAAAAAACTTTATTTACAAGATATAAAAGGAAGTATTGCACATAGTAAAATGTTAGCTTTGCAAGGAATTATATCATCTCAAGATCAAAAACTTATAGAAAATGGTTTATTACAAATAAAAGATGAAATAGAAAATGGTAGTTTTGTATGGAGTATAGAAGATGAAGATGTTCATATGGCAATAGAAAATCGGCTAACTTCTATCATAGGTGATGCAGGGGGAAGATTACACACTGCAAGAAGTAGAAATGATCAAGTTGCAACAGATTTTACTTTGTATGTACAAGATAAAACAAAAGAAATTCAATCAAAACTAAAAACTTTTATAGAAGTTTTGGTAACTATTGCTTCTGATCATACAGATACTTTAATTCCTGGTATGACACATTTACAACATGCACAACCTATTAATTTTGGATTTCATTTAATGGCTTATGCAAATATGTTTAAAAGGGATTATGAAAGATTTGCAAGTAGTTATGAAAGAAACAATTATTGCCCACTAGGAAGTGCTGCACTTGCTGGAACTCCACATAATATAGATAGATTTAAAACTGCTCAGTTACTAGGATTTGATTCTCCAACATTAAGTGCTTTAGATACTTCATCAAATAGAGATTTTGCTTTGGAGATACTATTTAATATCTCAACTACTATTATGCATATAAGCAGATTAAGTGAAGAGCTTATTTTATGGAGTAGTTATGAATTTGGTTTTGTAAAAATGAGTGATGAATATGCAACAACTTCATCTATTATGCCTCAAAAGAAAAATCCAGATGTTCCTGAACTTCTTCGTGGTAAAACAGGTAGAGTTTATGGAAATCTTATGAGTTTATTAACAGTTATGAAAGGGTTGCCTTTAGCATATAATAAAGATACTCAAGAAGACAAAGAGGGTGTTTTTGATAGTGTTGAAACTTGTGAAATTAGTTTAGATATTATCACTGCTGTTATGCAAACTTTGATAATCAATAAAGACAAAATGGAACAAGCTTGTCAAGTAGGGCATCTAAGTGCTACTGATTTGGCTGATTATTTAGTGCAAAAACAAAATATCCCTTTTAGAACAGCATATTATATCACAAAAGATGTTGTTGAATTGGCAAATACATTAAACAAAGATGTAAGTGGATTAACAATCCAAGAGTTAAGAACAATTGAAAAATTAGCAAATATAGATGAAGATGTTATCTCTTATTTGGATTTACGAAATTCAATGAATGCAAGAAATTCTTTTGGTGGAACAAGCACAAAAAGAACACAAGAACAAATTCAATCTTTTACACAATGGTTAAATAATATATAATGTTTATACAATACAGAGATCCGCTTTTTGGTATATTTGCTATATTTACTTTGATTTTTATAGCATCATTTTTAACCTATGCATATAATATTTATATAGAAAGAAAATCAAGAGAAGAGTATAGAAAACTTCTTAAAAAATTTGAATTAGGTGATTTACAAGAGGATGATTATATCCATCTTTATACAACATATAATTTGCCTTTTGATTCTATTATTTTACTTGCATCATCATTTTTACACAAAGGTAAATACAACAAAGCAATCAATGTATATTTATCACTTTTAGAGCATGTAAAAGAACCAATCAAAAAAGAGGAACTGCTTGAATTACTTGGAAGTACATATCTAAAAGGTGGATTATTACAAAGAAGTAAAGATATTTATCTAAAAATATTAAAATTTTCTCCACGAAATATTGAGGCATTACATAATCTTTTGGTAATTTATGAACGGTTAAAAGATTATTCTGCTGCACAAGAAGTTTTAGAGTCACTTGAAGAGCTTGAACAAAATATATCTAATCAAAAAGCTTATATTCAAGCTTTGCAAATTACAGATGATGCTATATTGTCATTTGATCAAAAAGCTGTAAAATTGCTTGAACTTTATAAAGAAAATAAAAAAATTCAAAGAATTGTTGTTGAATATTTATTAAAATTTAATAAAAAACTGTTTTGGCAAAATATTACACTTTTTAATCTACCACAGGCTATTGATTTACTTTGGTATTTGGATTTTAATGATATTGATTTTAATCAAGTTGAACAAATACCATTTTTACAACAACTTTATAGTGCAAAAGGGTATATCAATAGTGCTACATCAAGTGAAAATTTTGAACTAAATGTATTAATTGCACTTAATAACTCAACTGTAAAAACAAATGTTGATCTTAATTTTGACTTTATATGTTCAAATTGTAAAAGAACACACCCTATTTATGCAAATAGATGTTTTCATTGTAATCATATATTAACTTTTAAAGTTAAAGCAACTCTATCAAAGGGGTATTATGAAAAAAATATATCTTTACAGTGATGGTAGTAGTTTAGGCAATCCAGGAGCTGGTGGTTGGGGTACTATTTTACAATACAAAGATAATATCAAAGAGTTAAGTGGTGGTTCAAAATTAACAACCAATAACCAAATGGAACTTAGAGGTGTTATAGAGGGATTAAAAGCTTTAAAAGAACCATGTGAAGTTAATATCACAAGTGATAGTAAATATGTAGTTCAAGGGATAAATGAATGGCTTGATAATTGGAAAAAGAACAATTTTAAAACAGCAGCAAAAAAGCCTGTAAAAAATATGGAACTTTGGCAAGAGTATGATAAAGTATCTCAACCACATAAAATAAAGGCTTTTTGGGTAAAAGGTCACGACGGACATATTCAAAATGAAAGATGTGATATTTTAGCCAAAATAGAAGCTCAAAAATTAAAATAAAAGGAAACAAATGAAAAAATATAAATATTTAGAAGAGTGTTTGGGTTATGAGTTTAAAAACAAAAACCTTATAATCGAAGCACTTACACACAAAAGTTATAAAAAAGCATACAATAATGAACGGTTGGAGTTTTTAGGAGATGCTGTATTAAACTTAATTGTTGGGGAGTTTTTATATAAAAAATTTCCAAAATCAAATGAAGGTGATCTATCAAAACTAAGATCAAATCTTGTAAATGAAAAAGGTTTTACAAAACTTGCAATAGCAATAAATCTTGGGGACTATATATATTTATCTGATGCAGAAGAGAGAAACAAAGGTAGAGTAAAAGCTTCGATTTTATCTGATGCTTTTGAAGCTATTATGGGTGCTATTTATCTTGAAGCTGGACTTGATAGACTTAAACCTATTATTTTGGATTTATTAAATAAAAATTATGACAATATAACTTTAGATGATCTATTTAGTGACTATAAAACAGCTTTACAAGAGGTTACTCAAGCAAAATTTGGAGTGATACCAACATATAAACTTGAAAGTGCAACAGGACCAGATCATCAAAAAGTATTTGAGTTATCATTGTGGATAAATGACAAACACTATACAACAGCAAAAGGTAAAAGTAAAAAATTAGCTCAACAAGCAGCAGCAAAGATAGTTTTAGAACAATTAAAAGGTAAATAATGAATAGTTTTGGTCAAAGATTTAGATTTACAACTTTTGGAGAATCTCACGGAGTAGCATTGGGTGTAATTGTAGATGGAGTTCCAGCTGGTATAAAAATAGATTTAGATTTTATCCAAAGTGAAATGGATAGAAGAAAACCAGGTAAAAGTGAAGTTGAAACAGGTAGAAAAGAGAGCGATACAATTCAAATATTAAGTGGTGTATTTGAAAATGAAGCAGGAGATTTAGTTTCTACGGGAACTTCTATTGCTATGGTATTGTTTAATGAAAACCAAAGAAGCAAAGACTACTCAAATGTAAAAGATCTGTTTCGTCCTGGTCATGCTGATTTTACATATTTTAATAAATATGGTATAAGAGATTATCGAGGTGGTGGAAGAAGTAGTGCTAGAGAAACAAGTGCCAGAGTTGCAGCTGGGGCGATAGCTAAATTACTTCTAAAAGAGTTAGATATAGAAGTGCAAAGCGGATTGCTTGAAATTGGTGGAATAAAAAGTGAAAATTTAGATTTTAATTATGCAAAAGAGCAAAAAAATATTTTATTTACACTTGATAAAAATAAATATAATGAACAACTTCAAGCTGTACAAAAAGCAAAAGAATCTCATGATAGTATAGGGGGAGTTGTACTTGTAAAAGCTTTAAATGTTCCTATTGGATTAGGTGAGCCTATGTATCATAAACTAGATGGAGAGATAGCTTCTATTATGATGGGGTTAAATGCAGTTAAAGCTGTAGAGATTGGTGATGGTTGTGAAGCAAGTAAAAGTACAGGAAGTAAAAACAATGATCAAATCACTTCAAAAGGATTTAGCACTAACCATAGTGGAGGGATACTAGGTGGTATAAGCAACGGAGATGATATCGTTGTAAAAGTATATTTTAAACCCACTCCATCTATTTTTGTAGAACAACAAACAATCAATACAAACAATGAAGATATAAAATATAAACTTCAAGGAAGACATGATCCTTGTGTTGCAATTCGTGGAAGTGTAGTATGTGAATCACAACTTGCTATTGTTTTAGCTGATATGGTACTTTTAAATACTACAAGTAAAATAGAAAATATAAAAAAAATATATAAACAGTAATATAAATTTGCAAGTAGTGGTTTAAGCACTAATTTGATAGAATATCTGTTTTAATAGATTCAAAAGGTTTAATATATGAGTAAAAAGACTTTTTTACATACAATAGTTAAA
>Ga0256828_1002143_pt1 | contig 11934 bp, 9 predicted proteins | sample CV88metaG_FD_185993 | JGI IMG/M metagenome (GOLD analysis project Ga0256828, IMG submission 185993) | Hydrothermal vent microbial communities from East Pacific Rise, Pacific Ocean - CV88 | ecosystem: Environmental > Aquatic > Marine > Hydrothermal vents | place: Pacific Ocean: East Pacific Rise... | reverse complement strand
CAATTGAAAATCCGGTTGCCGTTGCTCTCTACCGGGGAGAAAAAGCCCCGCCGGTAAAGATAGGCGCTTTTGCCAAAAACAGTCTGCTCAACTCTGAACTAAAACGTCTTGACCACTGGGTTGCAGCCCAGAAAGAGGTGGCATATGTAGCTGTGAATGATCCAAAAATACATTACAATGCCAACAGTGATGAAGCGTTGGAAAAGTATTTTGGCTGAAAAAATACAAATTTTTTAAAATTTTTTCATTAACTCTTTTACCATCAATAAATCTTCAAAGACCTCTTTTTTGGCACTGGGGTTTCTCAGCAGATAGCTTGGATGGTAGGTCGGGATCAGGGTAATAGTTTCATAGCTATGGATACTGCCTCTTACTTTTGTAATACCGCTATCATCCCCGGTGAGATAGTGGTATGCTGTAGCCCCAAGTGTCATAATGAGTTTTGGTTTTATGAGTTCTATCTGTCTGCGTAAATAGGGTTGGCATGTATGGGCTTCAGTAGGCGTAGGGACACGGTTGTTTGGGGGACGGCACTTGACGATATTGGCAATGTAGACATCTTCCCGTGTCAGGCCCAGCACATTCTCAAGCATTTTGGAAAGCAGTTCTCCCGAACGTCCTACAAACGGTTTGCCTGTACTGTCCTCTGTCGCTCCCGGTCCTTCTCCGATAATAAGGATATCTGCATGGGGATTGCCTTCACCAAAAACAACTTTCTGCCTGCTTTTGCTCAAATCACAGAGATGACAGCTCAATGCCTGTTTTTTTAAAGACTCAAGTGTGTCTGGCAGGGAAAGGTCTATCTTCTCTTCTTTGTAAGGTGTAATACTGGTATATCTATATCCCAATTGTTTGAGTTGATAAAGCTGTTTTAACAAAAGGGCATTGTGAAGGTTTTTCATAAAAAGATTATACCGCTATGGGACTTAACAGAGCGTTACACTGCCACGTTTTGCAGGAGGCAGTTCAACACTATTCAATATCTTCCAGAAGCATTGGCGTACCGATGGCTTTCAGTTTGGCATGGCTTGTGGTGAAGTAGGTTTCCCAGAAAGAGGTAAGGGCTTTGAGGGATTTGGAATCTCTGTAACTTCTCTTCCCGACCATACCTGCACCAATGACAAAGACTTTGGCTCCGTCAAAATCTGCATTGTATCCGCTCTTCTTGAGTTTGGACATTTCATGTTTTGTATCGATATGTCTGAGCCCGCCTTTTTGATAGAAAGAGGTGATGGACGAGTGTTCCATCATATCAGAGACCAGAAGCACAACTTTTTCTTTGGCTTTGGATGGTTGAATAATATGTTCAGCAATATCATTGAGTGATTTTAGGATGTCGGAATGCGGAAGCTTCTTGTTTGCACCTTTAAGGGTAGTCACCAGTGCCCTGGTTGCTTTCTTTTTGGCATATTTGTACTGACTGTTCATGCACCCCTGGTACCTGCGGAGTTTCTTTTTGGCAATCTCATGTTTGGCACTGTTTGGAAGCAGATTTTCCACTGTTCCGGAGTAGGCAACATCCGTGTATTTTCCATTGGAATTTGAGGAGAAAGAGGCAATGGTCACAGCATAGCCGTTCCTGATGAATCGCATCATATTCTTATAGGTATAGATCATAAGTTTTTTATCTAACTGGGTGGTTTGGTCTACAAGGATAAAGAGTTCCTTTTCTACTGTCGGATCGGGGTTTTCTATCTGTAGGGCTTTATAGCAGCTCGGTACGTCATTATGTGCGACAAGCAGGCTGCTGAGAGTTAAAAGTGTTAAAAAGAATCGTTTCATTATTTATCCTCAAATGTCAAATATTGTCTGAATGTTCTCTCTTTATTGTTGCGCAGCAGGGCAGTGGTTTCCGCATCGGTACCGGAGTTGTCATTGATAATGTTCATCTTGTGCTGCAGCTTCTGCAACTGCTGCTGTGCCACTCTTGCAATATTTGTCTTGGCTCTCTCATAGTAGGAGAGGAAAGCTTTCTTGGTAGCAAATCCTCTAAGGCACGCATATGCCTCTTTGGATTCCCGTCCTGCAAAATCCCAGTGCATACCGAAAAAAATACCCAGTATTTGAATAAAGATGAACATTAAACCCAAAATAACAAACGTGGCATCTCCGCCTTTCTGGTTGGTTTCATCTTCGATGGAAGTTGTACTTTTTTCTCCCGGAGCAGATACTTTGCCGCTGTCATCACCAAACAGTGAAGAGAGGTCTTCTTTGGCATCTTTGGCAGATTCATCTCCAAAAAGAGCACCGATAGCATCATCTGAATTTTTTTCAGCTCCCGCAAAAGGGGAAGCATCATCATTGAAAATATTCATAGCTGTTTCATGGGAATCGGCAATCTCCTGTGTAAGAACCTGGTGTCTGATATAGGTAGCACCAATTGCAACGGCAAAAATAAAAATCAGGGTCAAAATAGTTTTGGTATAGGTTGTTTTGACTTTGTCATTGACATCAAGACGGTTAAGCATCCGAATGTAGTTTGGTGAATCATTGTCATCAAAATTGTTATCGATCGTTATCAGCTGCTCATCGGGTTTAAGGTCTCGCCAATTGGATCCGCCGGCATTGTCATTTTTGTACCAGCGGCGTATTTTCTTAATGAGTGTGTTCTTGTGCAGCTCCTGTCCTGTCATATGTGTCAGCCAGACAAGCAGCACAGCAAGCATGGCAGCCACGCCAATGGCACCTTTCTGCTGTGTCGCCTCGGAAGCACCGGGAATAGTAAATCCGGCAAGTACATAGGCAAACCCGAAAGCTTCAACAATAACCAGTACAAAGATCATGATCCAGATGAAGGTAGGGGTTGGTTTTCGCCCCAGCTCACCCACCGCATGCAGGTACTCTTTGGCTTCATCATACGATTCACTGTCTTTGTCCACTTTTTCATAAAAGTTGTAGTAGTCCCGGCAGAGACGTTCTTCCGAGTAGAACCATTTGTGTCTTTCGTCAAATCCCTCAATATCTTTGGAAAGTGATGCTGTTTTACCGATCAGAGGAAAGTTATAGGTGAAATTCAGCCACCAGAATTTTACCTCCTGCCAGTGCGTAATGACAAATGCCAGCAAGATCGCACAAAAACCTAGCAGCAGCGTTTCCATTTGATGCATCATGATGAATGCGCCTATTTTTTCCATTCGTTTCTCCTGGATGTAATTGGTAGTAATTATATCTAAAAATATTTTGCTATAGTTAGTATATGAAAAAACCATTACTATTATTTATTATTTTTACAGTTTTACTTTTGCTTGCAGGAACGGCATACCATAGATATTGCAAATCCCATCCGGGAAGTTGCAGACAGGGGGAAGTGGATGAAAATGATATGGGACCCCAAAAAGGCATTGATTGGTAATCTGTGTTTACTTAAAAGTGTTATACTTGTGTAAACAAAGGATGAAAAATGGCAACAGTAGTTTCTTATGGTGCGGCAGAGGTTGTAACCGGTTCATGTCATCTGCTTGAACTTGACAGCGGGACGCGTATTCTTATAGATTGCGGAATGTTCCAGGGACGGGAAGAAGATCGTAATTACGGTCGGTTTGATTTTGAGATAAAAAGTATTGATTATCTACTGGTGACCCATGCCCACCTCGATCATGTAGGCAGAATACCCAAACTGGTCAAAGAGGGATTTTGCGGGACAATAGTTGCTACTGATGCGACTTTTGCCCTGGCAGAAGTCGTATTGCTCGACAGTGCAAAGATTATGAAAGAGGATTATCTGACACACTATAAAAAAGCGCAGAGGAGAGGAGGTGAAGCCAAAGTACCGCTGCCGCTTTATGAGGAGAAAGATGTTCATGCTGCATTTGAACTTCCGCATATTATGCCGGAGTATGATGAAGCATTTGAACTTTGTCAAAATGTGACAGTGACCTACCACAATGCCGGGCATATTCTTGGGTCTGCCTATATAGAAATAACCTACAGGGAAGGTACGGAAACGAGAACCATTGTTTTTTCAGGAGACATAGGAAATGACAACGATATGGTCATTCCCCGCCTTAGCCCATGTAAAACAGCAGATTTTCTTTATGTAGAATCTACCTATGGAGATCGTGACCATAAAGGTACCCTGGAGAGCGAAGAAGAGTTTCGCTCCATCATTACCGATACACTGAAGAACTGGGGAAATGTGATCATCCCTTCTTTTGCCATAGAGCGGACACAGGAACTTCTCTGTCTCCTTAAAGAGATGCATGATAAAGGGGAGTTGCCTGAATGCAAAATTTTTCTTGACAGCCCCATGGCAACCAAAGCAACTGCGGTCTATAAAGAGTTTGCAGAAAAACGATTGAGTAGAGAATGTCAGGCGATCAAGAAACGTGACGGTACCGTTTTTGATTTTGCAGCATTAACCTATACACTCAGTGTCGATGAGTCCAAAGCCATTAACGATGTCAATGAGCGGGCAATTATCATTGCCGGAAGCGGTATGTGCAACGGAGGAAGGATACTGCACCATTTTAAAAACCGTTTGTGGAATCCTAAAAATACGGTACTTTTTGTCGGTTATCAGGCTGTCGGGACATTGGGACGGCGCATAGTGGACGGTGCCAAATGGATTAAAATTTATCATGAAGATATCCGTATTAAAGCGGCTATTCATACGATCAACGGTTTTTCAGCCCATGCAGATCAGTCAGGCATTTTGGAATGGGTTCGTGAAATAGAAGGCTTGCAGCAAATTTTCCTGATTCATGGAGAAGAGGAGAAACAGGAAGTCCTTGAGAAGGTTATGGGGGAAAAGCTGCATGAAAAAGTACATATTGTCAAGCCTGAAGAGGTGATCTACCTCTCCTAAAGGCACCTTGATGAAGTGTATACTAAAATGATTGATACTTAAAAAAAGGAAATGGAGATGTCAAAGAGTCAAAATAACAGTCAAAGCAGCTCTACATCCAAAGAGGATACCTCTACTATATCGACCCCCAGTATAAAGGGGTTGACAAATGAAGCGGCAAAAGCACGCCTTGCAAAATTCGGTCCCAATGCCATTGATGAAAAAGAAGAGAGTTGGATGCACCGGCTTTTCAAACGTTTCTGGGGTCCCATTCCCTGGATGATCGAGGTTGCAGCCATCCTCTCTGCCATGGTGCAGAGATGGGAAGACTTTACAATTATTATGGTGCTGCTGCTCGTTAATGCTATTGTTGATTTTTATCAGGAGTCTAAAGCGCTCAATGCTATTGCCGTACTAAAAAAGAAACTTGCACGAAAAGCATTGGTACTTCGCGACGGAAAATGGCAGGAGATCGATGCAAAAGAGATCGTCCCGGATGATATTATCAAAGTCAAAATCGGTGATATTGTCCCTGCGGATGCCAAACTGCTTGGCGGTGGTGATTTTCTTCTGGTGGATCAGGCTGCTTTAACAGGTGAATCTCTGCCGGTAGATAAAAAATCGGGAGATGACCTCTATGCCAATGCCATCATTAAACAAGGGGAAATGATCGCACAGGTAACGGGTACGGGGGGAAATACCTATTTTGGTAAAACAGTCGGCCTGGTTGCCAAAGCGGAACTGGAAGAACACAGCCATTTTCAGAAAATGGTTATCAAGGTCGGTAACTTCCTTATTTTACTGACACTCTTTATGATCGCTATTATTATTTACCATGGTATTGTTACCGATCAGCCTACCGTGGAACTTCTTATTTTTGCACTGGTACTGACCATTTCGGCCATTCCGGTAGCAATGCCGGCTGTCCTGACGGTCACAATGGCCATAGGGGCACGTGTTCTGGCTGCCAAGGAGGCGATTGTCAGCCGTCTGGCAGCGATTGAAGAGATAGCGGGAATGGATATTCTCTGCTCGGACAAAACGGGAACGCTGACGCAGAACAGTATGAGTTTGGCAGAGCCCTACCTGATAGAGGGGTACAGTGCAGATGACCTGATGGTCTATGCGGCACTGGCCAGTAAAAAAGAAAATAATGATCCGATTGAAAAACCGATCTTCGGCTATATTGAAGAGAAAACATTGTCCAACAGGTTTTCCGGATGGAGATTGAAAAAATTCCTTCCTTTTGACCCGGTGCACAAACGTACAGAAGGTGTCTATGACGGGGAAAAGTGCGGGCTGGTTGTTACCAAAGGTGCGCCACAGGTTATTATTGAACAGAGTAACGAGAAAGAATTTGACAAAAAAAAGGCGTATGCACAGGTAGAAACCTTTGCTGATAAAGGGTTTCGGACACTGGGAGTCGCCTATAGGAAATGTGAAGAAGATGTGTACCATTTTGTTGGTCTTATACCGCTTTTTGATCCTCCAAGGGTGGATTCAAAAGAGGCGATTGGAGAAGCCAAGGCCAAGGGGATCAGTGTCAAAATGGTCACCGGAGACAATATTGCCGTTGCAAAATACATTGCTGGACTGCTTGACATAGGTGATACGATCGAAGATATCCGAATGCTCAAAGGTGAATCGGTTGAAGAGTATCTCTATCTTGCCAAAGTACTTTCGCGTGCCATCACAGAAACCATACAGCCTGACGGAAGCAAAGAAGATATTGAAGCACTCGTTGACGACATTATGAAAAAAGTACAGAGAGAACTGTACAATATGCCTGTTCCCAAAGGGGCGGTCAAGAAGCATGAGTCAGAGATTGTTGCACTGATCGAGCAGGCAGACGGTTTTGCACAGGTATATCCTGAAGACAAATATTTTATTGTCGATGCGTTGCAAAAAGCAGACCATATTGTCGGCATGACAGGTGACGGGGTGAACGATGCGCCGGCACTTAAAAAAGCCGATTGCGGTATTGCCGTCAGCGGGGCGACCGATGCGGCACGTGCGGCAGCAGATATTGTTCTGATGGCACCTGGTTTGACTGTCATTGTCGATGCGGTCAAAGAGGCAAGGCAAATCTTTGAACGTATGAAAAGTTATACGATTTTCCGTATTGCGGAGACGATCAGGGTGATCATCTTTATGACACTGGCCATTGTAATCTATGACTTTTATCCGATCACTGCGCTGATGATTATCATTCTGGCACTTTTAAACGATATCCCCATTATGACCATTGCCTATGACAATACCAAAATACGGGAAAACCCGGTCCGATGGGATATGAAGGAAGTTTTCATTTTGGCAAGCTGGCTGGGAATGGCGGGGGTACTCTCCTCTTTTATGCTCTTCTGGATACTGATCTCACTGATGCATCTTCCGCTTGATTTCGTACAATCGGCGTTCTTTGCCAAACTGGTCATTGCAGGACACGGTACCATTTACAATACCCGTATCGATGACTGGTTCTGGAAGCGTCCTTGGCCCTCGTGGACCCTCTTTAATGCCACGTTCTTCAGCCGTGTTGCAGGTACCGTCATTGCGGTGTACGGGTTTGATCTTATGGAACCCATAGGGTGGGAGTGGGCTGCCTGGATGTGGGCGTATGCACTGGTATGGTTTGTCTTTAACGATGCGGTAAAGATGGCCGTACTGCGTTACTACCGAAGGAGATACCATGAAGATATCATTTAACCAGAAGGAACTGACAACGAAAGGAATGGGACGGCGGGAGGCCCTGAAACATCTGGGAGTCGGCAGTGCGGTGCTGCTTGCAGGAGGAAACACCTCCGCTTCGGCAAAGACAAAACTTTCCACTTTTGCCAGCCGAAAAAAAGCGACCATTGTCATTGTGGGAGGCGGTACGGCAGGTATGACTGTGGCAGCACGCCTCAGACGCTCGGCACCCAATGCAAAAATTATTTTGATCGCACCCAATGAGACACACCTCTATCAGAGCGGACAGCTCTATGTTGCGACAGGGCTCTACAATGAATTTGACAATAAGCGTTCCACCGCCCAACTGCTGCCGGAGCATGTTACCTGGATACAGGACAAAGTAACTGCATTCGATCCTGAAAAGAATCTGCTGTATACAGCAAAACACCCTGCGCTCTCCTATGACTATCTTGTCGTGGCAACGGGGTGTGAGTATGACTACGGCAGGGTAGAGGGACTGGAGGTTTCAGATATAGGCAAATACGGCATTGCCAGTGTTTACCTGAACGATCTTGAAGCAGGGACTTCTGAAGGAGCCATTGTGTCACGTATGTGGCTCAGGTCGATACAGCGCAATGCAGAAAAATCAGAGCTTACAGTGCTCTTTGCCGACCCGGATACCCCTGTCAAAGGAGAGGGTACTTCCCTCTCCATGCTTCTTCTGGCACAGGATGGTTTTAAAGGTAAAGAGGCACATGCTCAGGTAAACTGGAAGCTGACAAAAGCCGACAACCGACTCTTCCCTTCAGCCAAAATAGACCATGCCTTGAAAAAAATCCTGAAAAAATCAGAAACGCTCTCTGTCTCTTACGGATATGTGCTTCAGCGTATTGAAAAAGAAAAAAAGAGAGCGGTATATCGTACCGCTGAAGGAAAAAATGTAGAGATATCCTATGACTACCTGCATATTACACCATCGATGCAGGCACCTAAGATCATCCGTGATTCCTCTCTCAGTGTGAAAGAAGGGCAGTTTAAAGGATGGCTTGAAGTGGAGGCACACACCTTATGTCATCCCAAATACAGAAATATTTTCGGTATCGGTGATGTCGTAGGATTGCCTTCAGGTAAAAGCGGTGGTGCTGTCAGGGAACAGGCCATTGTATTGCAGGACAATATTGCTGCCATGATGGAAGGTAAAGAACCGCCTATGACCTATGAGGGGTATTCTGCTTCACCTATCAAGACACGTTATGGCAGAGTGATGCTTGCCGAGTATACTCCCAAAGGCCTTGCACCTACTTTCCCATTGAATCCTGTACAGCCAAGATGGATCTGGTGGGAGATAGATCTGCATCTCATGCGATCTGCCTATTTTGGCCTGATGATGCGGGGGATGCTGTGATACACAAGAGACGAGAGAAGAAAGAGATAAAACAATGATAGGACTTTCTGCTGACTTTATTCATCTTGTCATTACGGTTGTTTTCAGTTTTTTGGTAGGTATGGAACTAAAGACATACCGACAGCAGTTTCATTCCGAAGAGGAGAATCTTTTTTTCGGGACGGCACGTACCTATACATTTATAGGGATACTGGGATATGTTTTCTACAAGATCGACCCGTTGCATTTTACACTCTATGCACTTGTACTGGTTGCACTTTCACTCCTCTTTCTGGTGCTTTATAGCAAAAAAATAGAGAAGGGAAGATCTAGTATACTGCCGTATGTCGTACTGCTCAGTGTCTATGCTTTTGGCCCAATGACTGAACTTTTTGACCTTTGGATGCCATCACTTCTTTTTGTTCTGATCATTTTCCTTTTAAATGCCAAACAGTCATTGCAGCGCTTTAGCAGCGGTATCAATATGCATGAGTTTGAAACTCTGGGGAAGATGGTACTTCTTTCTGCGGTGATCCTGCCGCTGCTTCCCAATACCCATACCATTCCCTACCTGCCGATCTCTCCATTCAAGATGTGGCTGGCTGTTGTCGTGATTTCAGGTATCAGCTACGGCGGTTATCTGGTGCAGAAATATTTCTTTCCTTCCAAAGGGTACTTCCTCACCGGTATTTTCGGCGGGACCTACTCCTCTACCGCAACCACTGTTGTCCTGGCACGCAAAGCAAAAATAGGCGGAAACAATCCTGTTATCGATGCAGCGATCATTGCCGCTACCTCCATGATGTATCTGCGGCTTCTGGTGGTGGCGATGGTTTTTAACTTTTCTGTGGCCCGTTCACTTGCCGTTCCCTTTGTTATTATGGCTCTTGCAGGCATATTTATTGCCCTTGTTTACATGAAGCAGGGAGAGAAAAAAACAGCCAATTCCGATTTTGTCGATAAGAATCCCCTTGAGCTGGGTACCGCTTTTCTCTTTGCCGGGCTTTTTGTCCTGATGATGGTGGTAACACATTTTGTCATTGGCCATTACGGAAACGGCGGATTGCAAATACTCTCTTTTGTCGTCGGCTTTACAGATATCGACCCTTTCATCCTCTCCTTATTGACAGGGAAATACAGTGTCACACAGACAGAACTGGTGACTGCCATTATGATTGCGGCTGGCAGTAACAACCTGCTTAAAGCACTCTATGCCGTATGGTTTGGAGGCGGGAAGGGCGGGATACACTCCGCCGTATGGATTGCTCTGCTTGGCGCTGCAACTATTGTGTGGGCACTTTATTAAAGAACGGTTATAAAAAGTACTTTATACTATCACTATATTTTATTAAACCATAAAGGATTTACCATGAAAAAAAGAGTTTTACTTTCAGCATTGACATGTGGTCTGCTTTTAAGCGCTACAGGACTTCAGGCACAAACAGATAAAAAAGAGTTGCTACGCAATGTCGTACAGACAGAGATGCAACACCATAAAAAAGCGCCCAAAGATATTGTCGCAGGAATGCAAAATACATTTACTGCATTAAAAGCACTGCAGGCAAATAAAAAAGAGGAAGCAAAAAAAGCACTGGAAGCGGCAACAAAAAGTTTCGATGCCGCTTTGAAAGCGGATCCGTCTCTTGATCTTATTCCTATCGATGAGCGTTTTCAGTCGTATGCCTTTATGGGGACTTCCGATGTCATAGCGGCAAGACTGAAACTGGCACAGCAGCTTTTGAAATCGCATGATACACAGACTGCCATTGCCGCCATAGCACCGCTCAAAGATGAACTGGATATCGCTGTAATTTCCATACCAATGAAACTTTATCCTGTAGCAACAAAAAAAGCACTGGATGCATTGAACAAAGGCAACGAGAAAGCAGCATTGCAGTCTATTGCTGCGGCAATGAACAGTCTGGTTGTGGTCAAAGCGATCATTCCTACACCGTTACTGGTAGCACAGGACCTTACAGAAGAAGCATCCAAACTGGATAAAAGCAAGAAAGAAGCGGTTAAAAAACTGCTCAGTAGTGCAAAAGAAGAACTTAAAAGGGCTGAACTTCTCGGGTATGTATCAAGACATGAGGCCGATTACAAACTGCTCAATGAGGATATAGAGAAAATTGAAAAAGAGATTAAAGGCAAAAATATTGTAGAGAAACTGTATGAAACAGTGAAAAATGATTTCAAGAAGATTGTTGCCAATACAAAAATTTCAAAAATGACACCGGAACAGGTAGCAGAAAAGAAGGTTAACAATTTTGAAAAAAGCGAAGCAAAAAAAGCATTAAAAGAAAAAGATGAATTCAAGCAGGAAGCACAGCAGGATGAGAAAAAAACCAATTGATAAATCTTATTATTTTGTGTTATAATTAACCGTTGAAATTTATCAAAAAGGATCAAATTATGAAAAAGACGGTTATTATCTCTACCCTGGCAGCATTTTTACTGGCAGGTGTTACAGGATTGCAGGCAAATGAAGTGAAAGGTGAAGCGGCAGCAAAAGCCAAAGTAGAAGAGGTAGCTGCCAAAGAGGAATTTAAAGCCAAAGAAGATATGGCAAAATTCAAAAAAGAGGCTGCTTCAGATGAAAAGAAAGTGGATAATGTTGCAAAAGTAAAAGAGCTTAAACCTAGTGATAAAGGTGGAGCGGCAGCAAAAGCCAAAGTAGAAGAGGTAGCAGCCAAAGAGGAATTCAAGGCCAAAGAAGATATGGCTAAGTTCAAAAAAGAGGCTGCTTCAGATGAAAAGAAAACTGTAAAATAAATACAGTTTGATATGCTTTCTCTATCTTCTTCTCTGAAGATAGAGCTTTCCACGATTTTCCCCATATAAAACAAAAATACTCTATCGGTACTATTGCTACTCTCCGGATTTAAAGTTACTAACGCAAGGTAAACAAAAATGGGAGTATACTTTTATATAGATGCACTATTCATTACTTTAACATCAAGGATGTATACATGAGTAAAAATATCAAATGGTTCAATGAGATCGGTATTGAAGATGTCACCGAAGTGGGAGGCAAGAATGCTTCACTTGGTGAAATGTACCGTAATCTTACGGCAGAAGGTGTACGTGTTCCTAACGGATT
>Ga0256828_1002142_pt1 | contig 11938 bp, 12 predicted proteins | sample CV88metaG_FD_185993 | JGI IMG/M metagenome (GOLD analysis project Ga0256828, IMG submission 185993) | Hydrothermal vent microbial communities from East Pacific Rise, Pacific Ocean - CV88 | ecosystem: Environmental > Aquatic > Marine > Hydrothermal vents | place: Pacific Ocean: East Pacific Rise... | reverse complement strand
ACAAATACGTTTAATTTTTTTGAGTTCATTGGAAAGGTTTGTTTGTGTATGTAGACGTCCAGCTGTATCGATGATTACATGGTCATAACCCTTACTTTTTGCAGAGTCTATGGTGTCGTAAGCTACAGCAGAGCTATCGTGTCCTTGTTTAGAAGATACTATGGGAATATCTAGTTTTTGAGACCATAGTGTGAGTTGCTCTATGGCAGCTGCACGAAATGTATCACCTGCCCCTAAAATAACTTTTTTACCCTCATTCTTATAACGAAGTGCAAGTTTAGAGATGGTTGTAGTTTTTCCTGCACCATTTACCCCTACAATAAGTTCAACAAAAGGAGCAGTAAACTCTGGTTCTTTGTATGTTGTATGTGCAAGTGTTGCTAAAAGTTTTGAGCGAAGTATCTCTCTTGTAATTTTTTCTTGATATGTTTGTTCTAAGATAATCTCTACAAGGGCATATTCTACATCTGCTTCAAGTAAAATATCTTCAAGTTCATCTTTTGTAAAGCTGACCTTTTTTTTTGGTGCTACTGTTTTAATTGCAGCAACAGTCCTATTAAGAGATTTTTTTATAAAACCAAACATCTATTTTCCTAGAGCTTTTTTAATGTCGCTTTGTATAAATTCTTCTTCAACAGCACCAACATAATGGTTAATAATTTTGCCATCTTTATACATTGCTACAATAGGAATAGGGAATCTCTCACCAAGTTTTAGTGAAGATGCTATGGCATTTACAAAACGGCGATTTTCACTAGAATTTACTAGAGTATATTGTGCATTATGTTCTTTTCTAAAAATTTCTAGTTTAGCATTATCGACATTATCTTCAATTGTTACACCAATGACTATTAAATCTTTAGGGTATTTTTTACTAAGTGAAGTTAAGTGTGTTGCTCCTGCTTGACAAGGTGGACACCATGTTGCAAAAATATCAAAAATAACTACCTTTCCATCTGCACCTTGAAGTTTAAAACCATCTGCTTCTTTTTTTACTACATATTGTTTTTTATCGAGTGCAGTTAATACATACTCATTTGTTGCAACCATACTGTTAGCACTTTGAGTTTCATCTTGTTCTTTTTGTTTTGAACATGCTTGAAAAAAGAGTGTAAATACCAGTAAAGTAGTTAAAAGTGATGTTTTGATCATAATTTTTGTCCTTTTAAATCATTATTTATGTAAAATAGGGTGAAATTATAACCATAAAGATTTAATATGCCTCTTACAAAAGCAAGTTTTAGAAAAATATGTTCTAAAAAGATTCAAAAAACTTCTCAAATAAATTCTAAATATAGTTCATATCTCTTAAATAGAAAACTTATGAAAGAACTTAAAAGATTAAAAGGTAAAGATATACTCTTTTATTACCCTTTAGCAATGGAGGCAAATATCTTAAAAGTTCTCATAAAAATGAGACAAACCTCAAATGTTTATTTACCATTTATGGAAGGGGAAAGTTTTAAGATGGTACCATTTAGATTACCACTTAAGAAAAAGAAATTTGGTATTTTTGAAGCGGGAAATACACATAGAAATATTAATAAAATAGATATAGCCATAGTTCCAGCTATTGGTGTTGATGGTAATTTACAAAGAATAGGTTTTGGAAAAGGGATGTATGATCGTTTTTTCCCTACATTAAATAAGAGGCCTTATACAATTTTTATACAAAAAGAATTTTGTTACACAAAAGAATTAATTTGTGATGAGTATGATATAAAATGTGATTTACTTTTAACACCAAAAATATGTTTGAGAAGTATGGCTAACAAAAAGAGGAAACAAAGATGTTAAATGAGATGCTATTAGGCGGAGGGACTGCCATAGTTAGTGGTGTAATAGGCTTTTTTATCTCTAAAAAATTAAATGCTGCTAATTTTGATGTATATGTAGAACAAGCTCAGGCAAAAGCACATGCCATAGAAAATGAGGCACAAAATTTACTAGAACGTGCACACTTAAAGTCTCGCGAGATAGAACTCGAAGCTACTAAACAATACGAGAGTGCAAAAGAGCGAGCAAAAGTAGATATGAATCAACGTGAAGATGATTTAATTAGAAGAGAACAAAGCTTTAAACGCCATAAACAAGAACAAGAACAACAACTTCAATCTAAACAGGCTGTGTTAAAAGCACAAAGAGTAAATTTAGAAAGAAATGAAAAATCTTTAAAATCTCTTCAAGAAAGATATGAGAAAAAACTTGATGAGGCTGTACATGCCATAGAGCACAGTGCAGGGATGACAAAAGAGGAAGCAAAAGTAATTTTACTTCAAAATGTTGAGGAGAAAGCTCGTGGGGAGATTGCTCATATAGTTCGTCGTTATGAAAATGAAGCAAAAGAGGAAGCACATAGAAAAGCAAACTTCATCTTATCTCAGGCAACGAGTCGTTATGCAGGAGAGTTTGCAAGTGAAAGACTTACTAATTTAGTCCATTTAGATAATGATGAACTTAAAGGGCGAATTATTGGTAAAGAGGGTCGTAATATTAAAGCGCTAGAGACTCTTTTGGGTGTTGATATTATTATTGACGATACTCCAAATGCCATCCTTGTAAGTAGTTTTAATCTTTATAGACGTGCTATTGCAACAAAAACTTTGCAACTTCTTATAGAAGATGGTCGTATTCAACCTGCTCGTATAGAGGAGATTTTTGCAAAAGTAACCAAAGAGTTTGAAGCTGCGATTTTAAGTGAGGGTGAAGAACTTGTAGCCGATTTAGATATTGGTGTGATGCACCCAGAACTTATGAAGCTTATTGGAAAACTTCGTTATCGTGCTAGTTATGGACAAAATGCACTTGCACATACATTAGAGGTCGCACATCTTGCTGGTATTATGGCGGCAGAGATGGGTGGAGATCCAATTTTGGCAAAACGTGCTGGTTTACTTCACGATATTGGAAAAGCACTCACACATGAACATGATGGAAACCATGTTGACTTAGGTGCAGAGATATGTAATCGTTATAATGAAAATGAAGTGGTTATAAACGCCATCTATGCACACCATGGACAACAAGAGATAAACTCCATAGAATGTGGAGCTGTATGTGCTGCCGATGCCCTTTCAGCTGCTCGTCCTGGTGCACGTAGAGAGGTGCTTGAGAGTTTCTTAAAACGTGTAACTGAAATTGAAGATATAGCATCAAATCATACGGGTGTAAAACAGGCTTATGCCATTAATGCAGGACGTGAAGTTCGGGTCATAGTTAATGCTACATTGGTAAACGATGATGAATCGATTTTAATTGCAAGAGAGATAGCTCAAGAGATTGAAGAGCAAGTTCAATATCCTGGTGAGATTAAGGTAAATGTTATTCGTGAGAGTAGAGCAATTGAGTATGCGAAGTAAAATTACTTCGCTACTTTTTTAAAAGAAAGTTTTATTTTTTAATTGTAATAACTATGGCACCTCTTAAGTCGCCCATTTTATAACCCATTGCTTTGTCAAGTGGGTAATTTTTGCTTATTGCACGTTTTAAATCAATATCTTTTACATCTCCATGACATTTTAAACATACTTTTTTAGTAATTACTAAAGGTTTGTAGAATTTATATGTATGCATACCTACTTTTTCAATAACAAACTTAGGTAAAATTACATGAGACTCTTGCAATGCTTGAAGGGAGTTAAGAATTTTTAATTCATTTTCTGTTGGTGTATTTGAAGGGTTTCTATAGTTTGCACTTATGCGTTTAGCCTGTACACCTTTTGGAAGTTTTGTATTTACTTTTTCAGTGAGAGTATATGCTTCTTTAGTACAAAAGTTTAGAGCATCCATCACTCCACCTTTTTTCATATGCTTTTTCATATTCTTACCAAGTGTTTTGAGTAAAATTTTAGAGCTACTTTTTCCTGTTTTAATAACACTTTGTAGTTCTTTATCTTGTTTTGTTTGTGGTGCTGCTAAAAGTAGAGATGCACTCGCCCCTACAAGTAAGATTGACTGTAATATATTCATAATTTCTCCTATTTTGTAATTATATTTATAGAACTATATCAAACTTAGAATAATTTAATGCTAATTTGACTATAATTTCGTAATTTATTTTACAGAGGGAGCACTTCTATGCCAGAATTGTTTACATTTTTCGGTCTTTTATCACACGATAAGACTTTTATCTTTATGACGCATATGTTACTTTCAGCAGGTATCGCTATGTTACTTGTTAGAGTTGCAATGTCTAACCTACAATTAGTACCAAAAGGTACTCAGAACTTAATGGAAGCATACATAAATGGTGTTTTAGAGATGGGTACTGATGTTATGGGCAAGAGTCATGCACGTAAATATGTAGCACTTGTTGCAACAATCGGTCTCTTTGTTGGTATAGCTAACTTAATTGGTGTTATTCCAGGTTTTGAAGCTCCAACAGCATTTTTAGAGATGCCTTTAGCTTTAGCGGCTACTGTATTTGTTTATTATAACTATGTTGGTATCAAAACACATGGTGTTATCAAATACTTTAAACACTTTCTTGGTCCAGTTTGGTGGTTATACTGGTTAATGTTCCCAATTGAAATCGTTTCTCACTTCTCACGTTTAGTGTCTTTATCTTTCCGTTTATTTGGAAATGTAAAAGGTGATGATATGTTCCTAATGGTAATCTTAATGCTTGCTCCTTGGTTATTACCAATGATTCCATTTGCACTTTTAACTTTCATGGCATTCTTACAAGCTTTCATTTTCATGATGCTTACATATGTTTACCTCGGTGGTGCGGTAGCAACTGAAGAACACTAGGTTCTTTTTTCATGCAAAAAGATTTATATGAAAGAGTTATAAGTTTTTTGCTTGGAGCATCATGGGCTTTTGTCATCTTTGGTGCTCTTTTAACTTTCAAAACATTCATAAACCTCGGTTTAGGTTTAGCACTTTCACTTACAATCTTTTTTATTTTTATAGCACTCTTTTTCATTCTAGCATTAGATGCTTTTTTAGTAAATAAAAAACGACTGCAAGAATCCAAAAAACAAACAGAACTTTTAGAAAAAATCTACTCTAAGCATACAAAATAGTTTAAAAATTATAGCTAAGAGTAAAATAGATATTTTTTATCTTTTCATCAGCATCTAACTCTTCCTCTTTCATAAACAGGCTATCTGCATAAGCAAGTATAAAACTCACTTTCTTTATGTAGTCTGAGTGCATAGTTACACCAATGGCTGGAACAACTTTCTCTTTTGATTTTTGAGCATTGTAACCAATTTTGTACTCTTGGACACAAAAACTCCCTTGTGCAAAAAGAGAACTACTAAAAAGACAAGTTAAAGCGATTTGAGTTAATGTTTTCATAACTTCCTCCATATTTGAGAAATTTATGATAATTAAGAAAAATGTAGTATCTAAATACATTTGGTAGTCTGGCGATCTCGTAAGACGAGACCCATAACTTTCCGTACCTGCTTCACAACAAGGTTGGCTTTTCTTATATTTATCAATACCTAATTATACTCAAATATTGTAAATAGATAAAATAAAATTTAAGATTAGATTAATATATAATTTATATTTATTTAGATAAAGTTATTTATACTAATGAAAAAGGCTATGAAATATGTTTGGATGTAGTGCAAAACTAGAAAAGCTAGAACAAGAATATAAAAATAAAATAAAAGAACTTGAAGAAGAAAATAGTGAACTACAAAGAGAACTTCACAATGTTCAAGCCTTACAAGAGGAACAGGTAGTTGACCCTTCTACTGACGAATACCGTGAACTATTAGTTCAAAGTTATGAAAGTGGTACACAATTTCTTCAAGGTACTATTGAAGACAATCTTGTGATGCTACAAGACATAAATGATTTGAATTCAAAAACAAATGATAGAATGAACAATGTTCAAGAGCAAACAACTCAAATAGAAAGTACCACTCAGATTATTCAAGAACACTCAAATACATTGGCAGATGATGCAAATTCGCTTAACGATAGTGTAATGTCGATTGCTGAAATTATTAATTTAATTAAAGATATATCTGACCAAACAAATCTTCTTGCTTTAAATGCCGCTATTGAAGCTGCTCGTGCAGGTGAACATGGTCGTGGTTTTGCCGTTGTTGCCGATGAAGTTCGTAAGTTGGCAGAACGCACTCAAAAAGCGACACAAGAGGTAGAAATCAACATTAATGGATTAAAACAAAATTCAAATTCAATGATGGAGATAAGTACAACATTTTTAAGTGAAACATCGAATGTTATGAATATATTGGAAGATTTTTCAGACAATATAAGCATGGTTGTTCAAAACTCTAGTAACATTAAAGATAAAACACAAAATCTTACAAATGAGTTACATGTAAGTAATGGGAAAATAGATCACATAGCCCTTAAATTGACAGCATATAAGTCTCTTTTTAACGGTCAACAAGTTACCATAAGCGATGAAAACAGTTGTAGATTTGGAAAATGGTTCTCTGAAGTCAGTCATACTCTTCTCAAAGGAAATACACATCTCTCAAGTATAAATAAACATCATATTATTGTTCATCAAGGTCTTAAGGGTGCATTGTTAGCTGAAGAGAGTGGACGACATGATGAGGCTGTAGCTGAGATGAAAAATGTAGAGCATTCAAGTGATGTGGGTTTTGAAGAGCTTTTAGAAGCTGTAAAGGAAGCATCTTTATAGCCTTTTTTCTTTTAATTTATGAGAGATAAAAGTTTAATTTAGCTAGAATAGATAATCAATTATTTATTATCTAAGGAAATCTATGTTTGAAGTAGTTATAGGACTTGAAGTCCATGTACAATTAAACACTAAAACTAAACTTTTTTGCTCGTGTCCTACGAGTTTTAACCATAAACAAAATACTAATACATGCCCTACATGTTTAGCACTTCCGGGTGCTCTTCCTGTTTTAAACAAAGAGGTACTTCATAAATCTATTATGCTAGGAACAGCAGTAGATGCAACAATAAATAGAATATCTTATTTTGATAGAAAATCATACTTTTACCCAGATTCTCCAACAGCATACCAAATTACACAACTGTATACTCCAGTAGTAGAGCATGGAGAACTAAGCATAAATCTTGAAGATGGAAGCGAAAAAACAATTCGTATTAATCGTGCTCATATAGAAGCAGATGCAGGGAAAAATATTCACGATGGAGATATCTCTAAGGTTGATTTAAACCGTGCTGGAACACCTCTTTTAGAGATTGTAAGCGAACCAGACATGAGAAGTGCTGATGAAGCAATTCTTTATTTGAAAAAACTGCATTCTATCATCCGTTATTTGGATATTGGTGATGCAAATATGCAAGAGGGAAGTTTTCGTGTAGATGTTAATGTCTCTATTCGTCCTAAAGGGGATGAAAAACTTTATACTCGTGTAGAGATTAAAAATATTAACTCATTTAAATTTATTCAAAAAGCGATAGAGATAGAAGTGGCTCGCCAAAGTGAAGCATGGGAAGATGGCGTTTATGAAGATGAAATTTCCCAAGAGACTCGACTTTTTGACCAAGTAAAACAAGAAACACGTTCTATGCGTGGAAAAGAAGAAGCTGCAGACTACCGTTATTTTCCAGAGCCAGACTTACTTAAAGCTGTAGTAACTGAGGAGATGATGGAGAAATATTCACAAATTCCAGAACTTCCAGATGCTAAAAAAGAGCGTTTTATCGCTGAATACAAAATGAACGATTATAATGCCATGGTAATTACATCTACTGTAGAGATGGCACAGTTTTTTGAAACTATGATGCAGGTGAATGGTGTGAGTGCTAAAACTGCTACTTCTCTTTTAACAGTCGAACTACCAGCGCGCTTAAAAGGTGATATTAACATTACAAATTCTCCAGTTGATGCACAAAAACTTGGAGAATTAGCACAAAGAGTGGATGATAAAACAATCTCTGGAAAAGCTGCAAAAGAGGTTCTTGATTATCTTATGGAAAATGAATCTGTAAGTGTTGACGATAGCATTGAAAAACTAGGACTTAAGCAAGTAACCGATACAGGTGCCATTGAGGCAATGTGTGATGAGATTATAAATGCAAATCCTGAAAAAGTGGAACAATACCAAGGTGGAAAAGAGAAATTGTTTGGTTTCTTTGTAGGGCAAGTGATGAAAGCTTCTAAAGGAAGTGCTGACCCTCAAGTTGTTAATGAAATTCTCAAAACTAAACTAGGCTAGAGCGATGCTAAAACGTCTGATAACTGATGCTGCATATCATCTACAAACATCAAAATCATATCAGGCAAGGAAACAATTTTTTAGAAACCTTCTTGAAAACAATAAATATAAGTATAAAAAGTATGTAGATGCTTTAATGATTATGCTTATATTTATAAGTGTTGCTGTACTTATTAGGGAGGTTAAACACCCTATACACGATTATATGTTTTACTTTAACAGTTATGTTATCTCTATTATATTTTTTATTGAGTATCTACTACGTTTTTGGATTCATAGTAGTGTAAGTGAAATTATAGTTGAACGAGTAGAACATGATGGCTTTTTAGCTCGTGAGGTAAAGCTTTCTAAAGCATTTAAGAAAATTTTACAAGTAAAACTTTCTTATGTTTTTTCTGTTACTGCTGTTATTGACCTATTGGCTATTATGCCATTTTTCCATGAACTAAGACTTTTAAGACTCTTTATTCTCTTTCGTGTTTTTAAACTTTTTCGATATGCAAATAGTTTTCAAACACTCGCTTCTGTTCTAGCAACAAAAAAGTTTGAGTTTTTTACCTTAGCTATATTTGCTTCTATTGTTATTTTTGTTTCTTCTGTACTTATTTATGTGATGGAGGCAAATAATGCTTCTTCTTCTATAGATACCATGTTTGAAGCAGTTTATTGGTCTATTGTGACTATTGCAACTGTTGGGTATGGAGATATGGTTCCTGTGACATACGAAGGTAGAATTGTAGCTTTGGTTGTCATTATATCAGGTATTGCTGTTCTTGCTTTTACAACTTCTTTAGTTGTATCTGCCTTTACAGAAAAACTTGATGAGATTAGAGAGATTAAAACAGTAGAAGATATTACAAAACTCAAGAAGTTCTATTTAGTATGTGGATATGAAGATGTTGCACAGGATGTTGTAAAAAAACTGGCACGGCGTGAAAATGAAATTATTATTTTAGATAAAGATATTTCTCGGGTCAATCAAGCAAAAAAAGATGGTTTTAGAGCATTAAACTATGACCCTGGTCAAGTAGAAAGCTATAAAAAACTTCATATAAATATTGATAAACAGGTAAAAGCAATTTTATGTCTTCGTGAAAATGATGTAGAAAATGTATATGCCGCACTTACCATTCGTTCTTTAAATAAAGAGGTTTTTATTTTATCTTTACTTATGGAAAGCTCAAACCGTAAAAAGCTGAAATTTGCAGGTATTAATACCATCGTTTACCCACAAGAACTCGTGGGGCTTATTACAAAAGAGCTTATAGGGCAACCTGTTGCATTTGAGATTATACATGAGCTTCGTAGTGAAAAATCAAATGTACATATTGCAGAAATTGCTATTACACCAAGAATACTTGAAAATTTTGCTACAGTTGGAGAGTTGGGTAATAAAGACTTTAGAGTTGTTTTGCTTGGCATACATAAGAAAGATAAAGAGAGATTCTATTTTAACCCTTTAGATGAAACATTTATTGAAAATGGAGATTTTTTACTTGTGATTGGGTATAGAATCTTTGTAAAAGAGTTTGAAACTCACTTGCATACAAAGGTAAGATACAATGAAAAATAGTGCTTTAATTTTTGGTTTTAACAAGTATGCTATTGAGATAATTAAAAATGTAAGAAGTGAATATAATGATGTGAAAATTTACTCCTTAGATGAAGAAGATATAAACAATAGTGAATATGAGATTGAACATTTTGATCTAAGCGATAACTGGAAAGAGATAGAAGAACATATAGATATAGAAAACTCCATAGTATTTTGTATTTTAGAAGATACAGCAGAAAATATTTTTTTAACAATTTCTTTGAGAGCTTCTTACGAAAATCTCTCAATTATTGCCATTGCATCACATAAAGAAAATGCAAATAAACTTCTTATGGCAGGGGCAAATAAGGTTATTCCTTTAGTAGAAACAACGGCTGATATTATTGCCAACATGTTAGAGAGTCCAATCTCTCATGGCGTTTTGCATGATATACTTTATGAAAAAAGTGATCTAAAAATTGCACAAATAAAGATTAATAAGGGAAGTCATTTTAGAGATGAAGAGTTGTCAAACATTGATTGGAGCCATTACCATGGTATTATTGTACTTTCAGTAATGCACAAAGATATGAGTAGCGAATTTATCTACTCCTCTAAGGCTAAACGCCATATAATTGAAGAGGGTGATGTTTTAGTGGTTGTGGGGTATGAAAAAGATATAAAAGAGTTTGAAAAAAATATAGGGAGCCAAAGATATGTCAATTGGAGTAGTTGGAGCTGGTAAATGGGGAAGTGCTCTTGCCTTTGCACTAAGTGAAAAAAATGATGTTTTTTTAAGTTCAAGAACACCAAGAGATTTGCCAAATTTTATCTCTATGCATGAGATTTTAAAGTGTGAATACCTTGTTATAACAGTTCCTGCACAACAAGTTGCAGGGTGGTTAAAGGAGCATTTTGTTTTTAATAACCAAAAAATTCTTGTAGCCTCAAAAGGGATAGAAGCTTCTAGCTCACGTTTTTTAAATGAGATATATAAAGAGTATGTGCCAGATGAAAACATTGCTTTTTTATCTGGTCCCTCTTTTGCTGTAGAGGTTATGGCCTCTCTTCCAACAGCCTTGGTAATTAACTCAAAAAACGAAGCACTTGCAAAAGATTTTGGTACATTTTTCCCCTCTTTTATAAAAACTTATACCTCTACTGATGTAGTAGGTGCAGAGATCTCAGGTGCATATAAAAATGTCATAGCAATTGCTGCAGGTATTTGTGAAGGGCTCTCTTTAGGAAATAATGCTGCTGCTGCACTTATATCTCGTGGTCTTGTTGAGATGCAGCGTTTTGGTATGGCTTATGGAGCACAAAGTGAAACCTTTTTAGGTCTTGGTGGTGCAGGAGATCTTTTCTTAACTGCATCTTCTTCAATGAGTAGAAATTTTCGAGTTGGTTTAGGGCTTGCAAAAGCTCAAACACAAGAGGAGATACTTCAAGAGTTAGGGGAAGTTGCAGAGGGTATTGGGACTACATATGCCTTGCAAAAAATCTCAAAAGAAAAAGATTTATATTTACCAATTGCAAGGGAAGTATATGAGATGTTGGAAGGAAAAGACCCTAAAGCATCTTTAGAAGATTTACTTTCAAAATAAGGAATAAAGATGTTAGAACATAAAGCACAGATACAAAAGATTTTTTTAGGTATATTTATAGGTTTAGGTGTTTTTGGACTTTCAACTTTTTTCTTTAATACAACTCAGGCAACACTTTTAGGGCTTATCGCTTTATTGGTTACTTTATGGACAAATGAGGGCTTGCCTTTAGCTGTTGTTTCATTACTTCCTATTATACTTTTTCCCGCTTTTGGTGTACTTGATACCAAAGCTACTGCAGTTAATTTTTCTAATCCTATTATTTTCTTATTTCTTGGAGGTTTCTTACTTGCCATAGCAGTGGAGAAAACAAACTTACATACTTTTATAGCAGATAAAATGTTAGGACTTTTTCCAAATACACCAAGGGCAATGATATTTTCTCTTGCATTAACTTCAGGACTCTTAAGCTCCATACTTTCCAATACAACTACAGCCCTTCTTTTAATGTCAATAGCTCTTTTTATTACAGACGATAAACAACTTAAGATGCGTTTTTCATTAGCTGTTGCTTATGGGGCAAGTGTTGGTGGTATTTTAACACCTATTGGAACACCACCAAACCTTATTTTACTTGGTATTATGCAAGAACATTCAATGCAGAGCATACCTTTTTTTCAGTGGATTTGGATGGTAGCACCTCTCTCTTT
>Ga0256828_1002141_pt1 | contig 11941 bp, 7 predicted proteins | sample CV88metaG_FD_185993 | JGI IMG/M metagenome (GOLD analysis project Ga0256828, IMG submission 185993) | Hydrothermal vent microbial communities from East Pacific Rise, Pacific Ocean - CV88 | ecosystem: Environmental > Aquatic > Marine > Hydrothermal vents | place: Pacific Ocean: East Pacific Rise... | reverse complement strand
ATATATACACTTCCACTTGGATATGCAAGTATTGGAGAAACTACTGAAAATTCAGCAGTTTTTAAAGTAGCTAATTTAGGTATATCAAATAGTTCATATTTAGATGAATTAGGAATAATAGTTATTTATGTAGATGATGAGAAGTTTGTAAAAGGGGCAGAAATTTTTGCTCCAAATGCAGAAGAGCTTATAGGAATTATGGCTACTGCATTAGCAGGTGAGATGGATATAAATACATTAAAAAAAGCGGTTTTTCCACATCCTACCTATTCAGAGATGATAGATAGAGTGGTAAGAAAGGTGAGATAATGGATATTAATGAATATAAAGAGATAGAATCAAATAAAGTATTATCTCAATTTGGAGTAGATGAAAATGTAGGATTATCATCTAAAGAAGTTAAAGAGAGACAAAATAAATATGGATTAAATCAATTACCTGAATATAAAGAGAGTTTAATTCATAGAATCTTTAGAAGGTTTTGGGGGCCAATTCCATGGATGATAGAGGTAGCTGGGCTTTTATCATTTTTAGTACACCATTATACAGATTTTACTATTATTATGATTATGCTTTTTACAAATGCAATACTTGATTTTTATCAAGAACATAAAGCATTAAATGCTATTGAAGCATTAAAAAATAAACTTGCAAGAAAAAGTTTAGTTTTAAGAGATGGTAAATGGCAAGAAGTAGAAGCTAAAGAGTTAGTCCCTGGTGATATAGTAAAAATAAAAATAGGGGATATTGTTCCAGCTGATATGAAACTAATAGATGGTGATTTTGCACTGTTTGACCAATCAGCCTTAACAGGAGAGAGTTTGCCAGTTAATAAGAAAAAAGGGGATATAGCTTATTCAAACTCTATTATAAAACAGGGAGAAATGATAGGGGTTGTAGTAGCTACAGGACTTAATAGCTATTTTGGAAAAACAGTAGGGCTTGTTGCAAAAGCAGAACAAAACCAAAGAAGCCATTTTCAACAAATGGTTATGAATGTTGGAAACTTTTTAATAATTTTGAGTATTCTTTTGGTATTAGTAATTATTGCAGTAGGTATTCATAGAGGAGAAAATATTTATGAGTTACTTACATTCTCACTTGTTCTTACAGTAGCAGCTATTCCAGTAGCACTTCCAGCAGTCTTAACAGTAGTAATGGCAGTTGGTGCTGTAAATTTAGCAAAAAGACAAGCAATAGTATCAAAGCTATCAGCCATAGAAGAGCTTGCTGGTATGGATATTCTTTGTAGTGATAAGACAGGAACCCTTACTCAAAATAAGATGACAATAGGAGATGTTTATTTAGTTGATTCTTATAAAGAAAGAGACCTTTTTTATTATGCAGTCCTTGCAAGTAAAAGGGAAAATAATGACCCAATAGAAAAGCCAATTTTTGAATGGGCAGATAAAAATAAGATAGAAGCAAAATTAAAACTTAAAAAATTTATTCCGTTTGATCCAGTTAGAAAAAGGGTAGAAGCTATTTATGAAACTAATGATGAAGATTTTATGGTAGTAAAAGGAGCTCCTCAAGTAGTCCTTAGTCTCTCTTTTGATGATTTTGATAAAAAAGCAGTAGAAAAGAAAATAGAAGAGTTTGCAAATAAAGGATTTCGTACTTTAGGTGTAGGATATAAAAAATGCTCAGAAGAAAAGTATCATTTTGTAGGGTTAATTCCATTATATGACCCACCAAGAGTAGATTCTAAAGACACTATTTTAGAAGCAAATAAAAATGGTGTAGAAGTTAAGATGGTAACAGGAGATAATATTGCTGTTGCTAAATATATCTCAAAAGTACTTGGAATTGGTGAAAATGTATATTCGATTAGAGAACTTAAAAATGAAACTCATGATGAATATATTATTTTAGCTGAAATTATTTCTAAATCACTTTTAAAAACTCTTAATTTAAGTGATGAAGAGATAAAACAAAAAGTTGAAAAGATAGTAAATCAAGTAAAAGCAGAAGTTGGTGATAAACTAACAAAAGGGATGGTAAAAAGACACGAAAGTGAGATTGTAAAAATTATTGAAGAAGCAAATGGATTTGCTGAGGTTTATCCAGAAGATAAATATTTTATAGTAGATGAACTTCAAAAAGCTGACCATATAGTAGGTATGACAGGTGATGGAGTAAATGATGCACCAGCTCTTAGAAAAGCGGATACTGGTATTGCTGTAAGTGGTGCTACTGATGCAGCAAGAGCTGCTGCTGATATAGTGCTTATGGCACCAGGACTTAGAGTAATAGTAGATGCTATTAAAGAAGCAAGAACTATTTTTGAGAGAATGAAAAGTTATGTTATTTATAGAATAGCTGAGACAATTAGGGTTATTTTATTTATGACATTAGCTATTGTTGTGTTTAATTTTTATCCAATTACAGCTTTAATGATTATCCTTTTAGCATTACTTAATGATATTCCAATTTTAACATTAGCTTATGATAATACAAAGGTTGAAAAAAAACCAGTTAGATGGGATATGAAAGAGATATTAGTGCTTTCAAGTTGGTTAGGAATTGCTGGAGTGTTAAGTAGTTTTACTATTTTTTATATTACTATGGTGTTTATTCAATCACATCCAGATAGTATGTTTTTTCCTGATGTACCAAATTGGGTAAATATGAAGGATGAGCATTCTTGGCTTTTATTTGTGCAATCAGTATTTTTTACAAAGCTTGTAATGGCTGGGCATTGGACTATTTTTAATACTCGTACAGGTGATTGGTTTTTTAAAAAGCCATATCCAAATTGGAAACTATTAAGTGCATCACTTCTTACAGCATTTATAGGATTACTTATAGGTGTGTATGGATTTAATTTAATTACACCTATTGGTTGGAAGTGGGGAGTGTTTTTGATAGCTTATACATTAGTTTGGTTTTTATTTAATGATTTTGTAAAAAGAATGGTTATTAAATATTATAAGAAAAAATATCATGAAGAGATTATTTAATCTCTTTTTATGTTATAATCTATAAAAAACTCAGGAGAATTTATGCAAGAAAGAAAGTTAACTTTCAAAGAAAAAATGGGTGTATTAGCAGCAATTGTGATGTTTTTTGGGGTTGGAATGATAATGGGTGGAAATAGTGCAGGAAATATGAAGCTTTTATATTCTGGAGCTGGGTTATTTATGTTTGGTGGTATTGTAGCTATCTGGCTTTTAATTGAAAGTAAAAAAAATGAAAAAGATGATGAAGAGTTTTTTGAGGGGTAATGGTTTGCATTTTATGTGATAGTTTATCGTTTGAGATAATATGTAAAAGGTGTCAACAAACTTTTTTGAAACCTAATATTAAAAAAAGGGATAATATTATCTCTTTTTATTCTTATGAAGAAGTAGAAAGTCTTATAAAGTATAAATATCACCCTTTTGGAAGTAGAATATTTCATATTTTAGCAAAAAATTCTTTTTTGGAATTTAGCAAAGTTTATACAGATAAATGTTATTCTATTCCTATTGATGATAAAGTCACAAAAGGGTATTCTCATACTGCAATTTTAAATAGATATCTAAAATCTAAATATATTACACCATTATATAAAGTATTATTAGCACAAAATAATATTAGTTATGCAGGTAAAAGTTTGGAATATAGAAAAAATAATAAAAGAGATTTTTTATATAAAGGTTTAGAAAACATTGATGCTATTTTAGTAGATGATATAGTTACTACATCTACTACGATAAATGAAGCTAAAGAAGTATTAAAAAAGTATAATGTAAATATAAAGTTTTCACTTGTTTTAGTAGATAAAAGATGGTAAAATTTTTTCAAAAAGGTTTGTTTTGATTTCAAAAGCCACACAGAAAAACTGGGAAAGATTAGGTCATACTAATTCACTTACATCAAGAGCTAATAAATTAAATTCAACTAAAATATTTATTCCTACGGAAAAAATAAAAGATATATCTCAAACAAAAGAGTATTTAGATATTTTAAACAATTTTAATTATTCTATTTCACAAAAACTCTTTTTAACAGCTATTGTTTTAATCAAAACAAGTAGTATAAAAGATGGATTTGAATTATTAACTCAAAATAAACAATTATATAAAGAGATTTTAAATTTAGAAAAAATAGAATATCATCCAAATTTGGAGATTTTTAGTAAATTTGATTTTAGTAATGAAATTGATTTTTTAGGTTCAGTGTATCAAAGCTTACTTCATGAAGGGGAAAAAAGTAAAAAAGGTAGCTATTTTACTCCAGAGTTTTTAATAGATACTAAGTTAAATAAAGATGATTTAGTTTGTGATGTATGCTGTGGAAGTGGACAATTTTTATTATATTTTTTAAAATTTGTAGAACCTGAAAATATTTATGGATTTGATATAGATGAAATTGCTGTTATTATTGCAAGAATAAATTTATTATTAACATCAAAAAAGGAGTTTATTCCTAATATATACCATTTAGATTTTTTGACATCAAACATAAATTATAAATTTGATGTGATAGCAACAAATCCACCTTGGGGAGCGTATTTTGATGAAAAATATAAAAAATTGTTAAAAAAACAGTATCCAAAATTAAAATCTTATGAAAGTTTTTCATATTTTATAGCAAAATCTTTAGAGTTACTTAAAGATAATGGAAAATTGGAATTAATTTTACCTTTTTCTATAATAAATGTAAAAACACATCAAGATATTAGAGATATAATATCTCAATATAATATAACATCTTTAGTAAATCATGGGAAAGTTTTTAAAAATGTATTTAGTGATGTAATAACTTTGAAGATTGAAAAATCTACTCCAAAATTTAATTTTAATTATTATTTATTAAGTAATATAGAAAAAGATATTCTTTCTAAAATAGAACAAAATAATAACTATTTAGAAGCTGAATTTGGTTTAGGAATAGTAACTGGAAACAATAAAAAACTTATTACTAAAAATCCACCTTCATTGTTTTATGAAAAAATTTATAGAGGGAAAAATATAGATAAATTTTTTATAAAAGATAGTGACGAATATATTTTATTTGATAAATCAAAATTTCAACAAAGCTTAGAATATGAAAAATATAAAAGAGAAAAAATTTTATATAAATTTATTTCTAAGAAATTAGTATTAGCATATGATAAAGAAGGTATTTTACCTCTAAATAGTCTGAATTTTTTTATTCCTCAAAACTTTGATTTGTTTTTTATTTTAGGTATTTTTAATTCAACATTATATAATTTTTATTTTCAAAAAAAATTTAATTCAATAAAAGTATTAAAATCTCATCTAATGAATTTAGCTTTACCTAAAGAAGATAAAAATATTATCGATATTACAAAAAATATTTTAAATAACAAAAGCTCATTAAATGAATTAGATGAGTATATATTTAATTTATTTAATCTTAATACAAAAGAGAGAGAATATTTGTCAAGTTTTAAATAAAAATTTAGAAACTGGATAAAAACTCTTATTTTTGGTAAAATTAGAGTATAGTTTTACCAAATAAAGGATAATAATGGATATTAAACAAGTTAATATTGAAGATAGTTTAAAACAATCATATTTAGATTATTCTATGAGTGTAATTGTTGGTCGTGCTCTTCCAGATGCAAGAGATGGTCTAAAACCAGTTCATAGAAGAATTCTTTATTCTATGTATAAAATGGGAATTACTGCAGGAAGTGCTTATAAAAAATCAGCAAGAATTGTCGGGGATGTAATAGGTAAATACCATCCACATGGAGATACTGCAGTTTATGAAGCACTTGTAAGAATGGCTCAAGATTTTTCTATGAGAGTTCCTTTAATAGATGGGCAAGGAAACTTTGGTAGTATTGATGGTGATAATGCTGCTGCTATGAGGTATACAGAAGCAAGACTTACTAAACTTAGTGAAGAAGTTTTAAAAGATATCGAAAAAGATACTGTTGATTTCGTACCAAACTATGATGCTACAGAAAAAGAACCAGATGTATTACCTGCAAGATTTCCAAATTTATTATTAAATGGAAGTAGTGGTATTGCTGTAGGTATGGCTACAAATATTCCTCCACACAACTTAAATGAATTACTTGATGCTTTAATTTATCTACTTGAAAATAAAGAAGCTACAGTTGAAGATTTAATTGAAATAGTTAAAGGGCCAGATTTCCCAACAGGTGGAATTATTTTTGGTAAAAAAGGGATAATTTCTGCTTATAAGACAGGTAGAGGAAGTATTAAAATTAGAGCAAAAGTTCATATTGAAACAAAAGGAAAAGATATTATTGTAATTGATGAACTTCCTTATCAAGTAAATAAAGCAAAACTGATTGAAAAAATTTCACAACTTGCAAAAGATAAAGTAATTGATGGAATAAGTGAAATTAGAGATGAATCTGATAGAGAAGGGATTAGAGTTGTAATTGAACTTAAAAGAGATGCAATTACAGAAGTTGTGTTAAATAATCTTTATAAACATACAGCAATGCAAACAAGTTTTGGTATCAATATGCTTGCTATTAATAATAAAGAACCAAAATTATTTAACCTACTTGAATTATTAACTCTATTTTTAAAACATAGAAAAACAGTAGTAATTAGAAGAACTATTTATGAGTTAACAAAAGCAAAAGCAAGAGCGCATATTTTAGAAGGGCTTAAAATTGCTTTAGCAAATATTGATGAAGTTGTTCAACTTATCAAAGAGAGTGAGAATACTACTGATGCAAGAGAAAAACTTATTGAAAAATTTGTTTTATCTGAAATTCAAGCTAATGCGATTTTAGATATGAAGTTATCTCGTTTAACTTCACTTGAAGTTGAAAAACTTGAAAAAGAATATGCAGAGCTTATGGAAAAGATTGCATATTTAGAATCTATTTTAAAAAGTGAAGAAAAACTTGAAGGTATTATAAAAGCTGAATTTATAGAACTTAGAGAAAAATATAATACTCCAAGAGTTACTGAAATAGTAGATGATTATGATGAAATTGATAATGAAGATTTAATCCCTAAAGAAGAAGTAGTAGTAACTATTACTCATAGAGGATATGTAAAAAGAGTTCCACTTAAAACTTATGAAAGACAAAATAGAGGTGGAAAAGGAAAAACTGCCTTAACTACTTATGAAGATGATTTTATTGAAAGTTTTTATGTTTGTAATTCACATGATACTTTAATGATTATTACGGATAGAGGACAACTTCATTGGTTAAAAGTATATAGAATTCCTGAAGGAAGTAGAACTGCTAAAGGTAAAGCTATAGTTAACTTAATTAAGCTTGAACCAAATGAAAAAATTATGACTATTATTAAAACTACAGATTTTGATGAGTCTAAATCTTTAGCATTTTTTACTAAACAAGGAATTATCAAAAGAACTAATTTAAGTGAATTTAAAAATATTAGACAAACTGGAGTTAGAGCAATTACTTTTGATGATGGTGATGAACTTGTAACAGCAAAAATAATCCATCCAGATGATAAAGAGATTTTAATAGTAACTAAAAAAGGGCAAGCTATTAGATTTGAAAAAGAAAAAGCAAGAGAAATGGGTAGAACTGCTAAAGGTGTTAGAGGTATTAAGTTTAAAATAGAAGGTGATGAGGTAGTAGGAGCACTTGCGATTAAAGATGAAAATCAAGAAGTTTTAAGTGTAAGTGAAAAAGGGTTTGGAAAAAGAACAGAAGTATCTGCTTATAGACTTACAAATAGAGGTGGTTCTGGTGTAATTGCTATGAAGCTTACAAATAAAACTGGTGATTTAGTAGGCGTAGTAACTACTGAAGAAAATCATGATTTAATGCTTTTAACAAGTAAGGGTAAAATGATTAGAGTTGATATGACATCTATTAGAAAAACTGGTAAAAATGCAAGTGGTGTAACTATTATTAAAGTTGATAAAGATGATAAAGTAGTATCAATTGCTAAAACACCTATTGCTAAAGAGGAAGATTTAGAAGCAGAAAATACTCCAGCTGAACCAATTCAAGAAGAATTAAGCTTACAATAAAAAGGAATTTTTCCTTTTTTCTTATTATTTTATTTTAATAATTATGATATAATACAACGAAAAAAAGGAGAAATTCCTAATGGATTATAAAGATACCCTTTTACTTCCAAAAACTACATTTCCTATGAGAGGAAATCTTCCACAAAATGAACCAAAAAAATATAAAGAATGGTTTGATAGTAATGTGTATGAAAAAATGAAAAAGAATAGAGAAGGTAGAGAAACATATAACCTTCATGATGGTCCTCCATATGCTAATGGACATATTCATATTGGACATGCGTTAAATAAAATTTTAAAAGATATTATTATTAAATTTAACTATTTTCAAGGAAAAGATATCAGATATGTGCCAGGTTGGGATTGTCATGGACTTCCAATTGAGCAACAAGTTGAGAAAAAAATTGGTAGAGAAAAAAAAGAGAGTTTACCAAAAAGTAAACTTAGACAATTATGTAGAGAGCATGCTGCAAAATTTATTGATATTCAAAAAGAGGAATTTAAAAATCTTGGTGTTATAGGTGATTGGGAAAACCCTTATAAAACTATGGATTTTAAATTTGAAGCAAATATCTATAAAGAGCTTACTAAAATAGCTAAAAGAGGACTTTTAGTTGAGAGAAGTAAGCCTGTATTTTGGTGTATGCATGATAAAACTGCATTAGCAGAAGCAGAAGTAGAATATGAAGATAAAGAGGATTATTCTATTTATGTAGCATTTGATTTAAATGAAGAAAGCCTTAAAAAACTTGGAATTGAGAAAGCAAGTATTGTTATTTGGACTACTACTCCTTGGACACTTCCAGCAAATATGGGGATTAGTTTAAACCCAGATGAAGAGTATGTTTTAAGTGAAGATAATAAAATTGTAGCACTTCCACTTTATGATGAATTAAAAGAAGCTGGAGTGGTAAAAGGGGATATCCAAAAAAGATTTAAAGCTATAGAACTTGAAAAACTTGTTGCAATAAATCCTCTAAATGGTAGAGATAGTATTATTATTTTAGGAAGTCATGTAACTATGGATGGTGGAACTGGTTGTGTTCATACAGCACCAGGTCATGGTGAAGATGACTATAAAGTTTGGCTTAGTTATGGTTTTGAAGATGTAATTCAACCTGTAGATGATAGAGGATGCTATTCTCCAATTATTAAAACTGAAAAACTACTTCCAGAAGAGTTTGTAGGTGAATTTATTTTTAAAGCTCAAGAAAAAATTTTAGAGATGTTAGGTGATAATCTTGTAAAAGTTGATAGATTTACTCACTCATATCCACATTGTTGGAGATGTAAAAATCCTCTTATTTATAGAGCTACAAAACAATGGTTTGTGGCAATGGATAAAGAAGTTGATGGTGATACTTTAAGAAATAGAGCTTTAAATGAGATTAAAAATGTAAAATTTGTGCCAGAAAGCGGAAGAAATAGACTTAATTCTATGGTAGAAAATAGACCAGATTGGTGTATTTCAAGACAAAGAGATTGGGGTGTTCCTATTGCATTTTTCAGAGATAAAAATACTGGAGAAGTTATATTAGATGATGATGTTTTAGAAAACATTTATAATATATTTAGCAAGAAGGGTGCAGATGCTTGGTATGATTTAAGTATAGCTGAGCTTTTACCTGAAAACTCTAAATATAACCCAGATGAACTTGAAAAAGTGAATGATATTTTAGATGTATGGTTTGATAGTGGTTCAACTTTTGCAGCAGTTCTTCAAAGTGGTGAATATGATGCAGGAAATTATCCAGCAGATATGTATTTAGAAGGAAGTGACCAACATAGAGGATGGTTCCAATCTTCACTTTTAGTATCAACTGCTACAAATGACAAAGCACCTTATAAATCTATCCTTACTCATGGATTTACAGTAGATGAGAAGGGTGAAAAAATGTCTAAATCTAAAGGAAATGTAGTAGCACCTCAAGATGTAAGCAAAAAATTTGGTGGTGAGATTCTAAGATTTTGGGTAGCTATGAGTGATTATAAAGGTGATATTAAAATTAGTGATAATATTCTTAAACAAATTGCAGACCAATATAGAAAACTTAGAAATACAATTAGAATCTTACTTGCAAACTTAGAAGATTTTAATGAACCAAATTATAACTTCTCAACTATTGATAAATGGATCTTATCTGAAGCAAAAAGAGTTTTTGATGAAGTTATAGAATTATTTAAAAAATATGACTTCTCAAAAGCATTTAATATTTTAAATAATTTTGTTGTAAATGAATTAAGTGCAATTTATATTGATATTACAAAAGATAGAATGTATTGTGAAGCAGCTGATTCAGATAAAAGAAGAGCAACTCAAACAGCTATGTGTATGATAGCAAAGAGACTTATTATTATTATTGCACCAGTATTAACATATACAGCTGATGAAGCAATATCTCATGCACCAGCAATGTTAAAAAAAGATTCTATTTTTGATTATGAATATCAACAATTTAAAGATTTAGACTTTAATCATACAATTACAGATAAAATTATTGAAATTAGAAGAAAATTTGGAGAGATTGTAGATAATCTTAAAAAAGAGAAAAAAATTAAAGCAACTTTAGAGCTTAATATTTGTACAAATGATGATGATTTACTAAAAGATAGAGATTTAGTAGATTTCTTTGTTGTAAGTGATATCACAAATGAAAATTGTGGTGAACTTATGGGTGAAATTGAAGTAGGTGGTATAACTTATGAATTAAGATTAGCAACAAAAGCAAAATGTCCAAGATGTTGGAGATATTTAAGTGAATCAGAAGATAAGTTATGTAGTAGATGTAGTGAGGTTGTAAATGACTGAGCCTATCAGTAATTCTGTTGTATTTGGCACTACAATAGGACTAATAGTTCTATGGATTAGTGCTTGGCAATGGCTTAAATTTTTATCAAAAGGAAAGAAATGATTACATTAAAAGAAGCACTAAAACTTGATAAAAGTGAATTAAAAGACTTAAAAAAAGATATAAATGAGAAAGCAAAAGAGCAAAAAGAGATTGGAGCTTATATTGAACAGTTTAATGGAACTGATTTAAGTGAGAGTGGTGAAGGAGTTCCTATTGCTATTAAAGATAATATTTCAGTAAAAGATTGGGAACTTACTTGTAGTAGTAAAATTTTAAGAGGGTATATTTCTCCATATAATGCTACTGCTATTGAAAACCTTTTAAATGCAGGTCTTTCTCCTTTTGGTAGAACAAATATGGATGAATTTGCTATGGGAAGTACAACTGCTACAAGTCAATATGGAAAAACTCTAAATCCAATTGATACAAGTAAAGTTCCTGGAGGAAGTAGTGGAGGTAGTGCAGCAGCAGTAGCAGCTGGACTTGCAGTAGCTGCTTTAGGAAGTGATACAGGTGGAAGTATCAGACAGCCTGCAGCATTTTGTGGGGTTGTAGGAATGAAACCAACTTATGGAAGAGTAAGTAGATATGGACTTGCTGCATATTCAAGTAGTTTAGATCAAATTGGACCAATTACTCAAAATGTAGAAGATGCGAAAATTTTATATAACATTATTGCTGGGTATGATAAAAAAGATTCAACTTCAGCAAATATTGATTATACACCAATTGAATTTAGTAATAAAAAATTAAAAATTGCTGTAATTGATAATTATATCAATGAAGCAAATCCTGAAATTAGAGATGCTATTCTTAATACTATTAAAGAATTAGAAAAAGCAGGACATACAATTATTCATAAAGAGCTTATGAATAATAAAATTGATATTGCAACTTATTATATTGTAGCTACTGCAGAAGCAAGTTCTAACTTAAGTAGATATGATGGTATGAGATATGGAAATAGAATCGAAGGTAAAGATTTAAAAGAAACTTATGAATTAACAAGAGCACAATTTGGTGAAGAAGTAAAAAGAAGAATTATGCTTGGGACATTCGTTCTTTCAAGTGGATATTATGATGCATATTACTTAAAAGCACAAAAAGTAAGACATAAAATTAAAGAAGAA
>Ga0256828_1002140_pt1 | contig 11942 bp, 9 predicted proteins | sample CV88metaG_FD_185993 | JGI IMG/M metagenome (GOLD analysis project Ga0256828, IMG submission 185993) | Hydrothermal vent microbial communities from East Pacific Rise, Pacific Ocean - CV88 | ecosystem: Environmental > Aquatic > Marine > Hydrothermal vents | place: Pacific Ocean: East Pacific Rise... | reverse complement strand
GCAAGGCTTTATCTTCGGAAAAATGTGCCAAGAGTCTTAGCTCTATTTGAGAATAGTCAATACTTAAAAGTTTGTACCCCTCTTTAGCCACAAATGCCTCACGTACAGAACGACCCAACTCTGAACGAACTGGAATATTTTGTAAGTTTGGGTCTTTTGAACTTAAACGTCCCGTAGCTGTTCCTGTTTGTAAAAATGAGGTATAGACCCTATTTTCTTCATCTGCTTTTGCCAATTTTAAAAGAGGTTCAGCATAAGTAGAGAGAAGTTTCTGTGTGGTACGATACTCTAAAATTTTAGGAATAACTTCATGCTCATCTTTTAGTGAACTTAGAACAGCTTCATTGGTACTGTAGCCTGTTTTGGTTTTCTTTCCACCCTTAAGACCCAACTCTCCAAAAAGTATGGCTCCCAACTGTTGGGTAGACTTAATATTAAACTCTGTACCACAAAGGCGATAGATATCTTCTGTTAACTCAGTGATTCTACTGCTTAACTTCTCTTGCAGTGCTATAAGTCTTTCGATATCAAGTTTAATACCTCTATTTTCCATATCTATAAGTGTATTTATAAAAGGGTATTCAACATTTTTAGCTTCATCTTTTAAGTGTGTTATAGAGGCTAAATCCATGGCTTTATCTAACACAGCATAAAGTCGAAAGGTCATCCACGCATCTTCTGCTGCATAAAAAGTGGCTGACTCTATGTCTACATGAGCAAAGGTCTCACCTTTTTTGACCATAGACTTAAAAGGCTTCATCTCATATCTAAAAAACTTTTTAGCCAAAGCATCAAGCCCTACTTTCGAACCTGGATTTAAAAGCCAAGCCATTATCATGGTATCTGCAAAAGGTACGGTCTTTTCTACTCCATATTGATTATAAAGAAGAGACAAATCAAACTTTAGATTCTGACCAACTACTTTTCCTTTGAGTATAAGCTTTATTGCCTCTACTGCATCCTCTATGTTTACTTGATCTGTTACACCCAAGTAAGAGTGAGCAATAGGTACATAATAGGCTACATTTTCATTTAAGGAAAATGAGAACCCTACCATTTTAGCTTTTTTGGTATCGAGTCCAGTGGTTTCCGTATCAAAGGCTACTAAAGTGTTTTCATCTATTTTATTTATAAGATCAAAAAGCTTCTCTTTGCTATCGAGTGTTACAGCTTCAAAAGCTTCTTCATCATCTTCTTCCTCTTCCATATCAGAAAAATCAACACCAACTTTAGCTTTTTCAACAGCTCTTTTCATCTCATAACGCTCAAAGTCATCTAAGAGACAAGTTAAGTAATTTTTATCTTCAAAAGCAAAACTCTCTAAGTCAAAATCTTTAAAAACATCCTGCTTCATTGTTACCAACTCTCTTGATAAAAATGCACTCTCCTTACTTTTCAAAAGTTTTTTCTGAATATTGGCTGTTCCAGCATTTTCGATATCATCATAAATGGCTTCTAATGTTTCATATTTATTTATAAGCTTACTCGCCCCTACTTTTCCTATACCTTTGACACCGGGTACATTGTCTGAGCTATCACCCAATATGGCTTGAAAGTTTATAAAATCTTTTGGTTTTACCCCAAACTTCTCAATACACTCTTGTTCTGTAATCTCTTTTCGTTTTACAGAGTCATACATAACAACCTTACCATCTTCAATCATCTGATACAAGTCTTTATCGTGAGAGACAATACGTACTTTTAGTCCTTGCTCTTTTCCATACTTTGCCAAAGTAGCAATAATATCATCAGCTTCATAACCCTCTTTTGCTAAATTTGCAAACCCCATCTCGGTAATCCAATCTATAGCAATAGGAAGTTGTTTAATCAAATCTTCAGGAGGAGAATCTCTATGTGCTTTATATTCGGGATAAATATCATTTCTAAAAGTTTTTCCCTTAGAATCTAAAGCAAAAACAATATAGTCTGTAGCGTGGTCTCTATGTAAACTATCTATTAAGTTAATAAACCCTGTCAATAATCCAGTAGGAAATCCATCTGAGTTTTTAAGAGGAGGAAGAGCAAAATATGAACGAAAGAAAAAACCAAAGGTGTCGATAATTGTTAATGTTTTCAAAAAAGTACCTAATATTAATATGTCGGATTCTATCCAATTAACAGTTATAGGCTAATTGGTTTAATATTACTTTAAATTTATATTTTTAAAGTATAATACACTTTTAAGACACAATTAATATAAAGGAGCTTTTTATGCCAGAAACTACTGATCCATATAGACATGCAATAAAAAGAACTCTAGAAGAGAAACAAAGTAGAGAAAGAAGAAAAAATTATTTAGAGAAAAACAATAATGAGGCATCAGAAGCATTTTTAGACCAATCAGTTGAATTACCAGAAAGTGTTAACAACGTACTAGGGTTAGGTATATTTGCACTTTTACCCTACATGATAGGTGTAATGTTTATCTTCCTCATTATTGCTCAAGCCAACATAGAAACTTATAGAAATACTGAAATGAACTCCTTTTTTTTAGCTTGGACTATAGGGTATGAACTTATAGCAGCCATATTACTTTTAGCCATATTAAAAAGTGCTATAACATTTAGAAAAAAATAATATATATTTAAATATCATTTTTTATTTTATTTTAGCTACAATGCTTATAAAATATTAAAGGGTATTTAATGGATAGACCAATTGCTAATAATCATGAAATTAAAGTAACGCCTGTTGATATAGTTGTTTCTAAAACTGATATTAAGGGCAACATTGAATATGCCAATCAAATATTTTATAAACTTTCAGGCTATAACAAAAGAGAACTTACTTTTGAGCCACACTCCATACTCAGGCATCCCGATATGCCAAAAGTTATTTTTAAATACCTTTGGAGTGAGATAAAACAAGGAAATGAAGTCTATGCTTTTGTAAAAAATCTTACAAAAGATGGTTCATTTTACTGGGTACTTGCCTATGTTCGACCTACTTTAAATCCTGATGGAAGTTTAAGAAATTATGTTTCAACCCGTAAAATGATGTCAGATACTGCTAGAAAATTCATAGAACCTCTTTATGACAAACTCTTAGAATTAGAAAAAAATACTGGCGTAGATGCATCAGAGAAACTACTTATGGATACACTAGAAAATAGAAACTTTAATCAATTTATGATTGAGCTAAATAAATAAACCTATACATAAACAAAGGAAATATATGTTTAATTTTGAAGAACAGATGAAAAAACTTAAAGGGGTAAAAGGTTACCTTGGAGCAGCTATTTTAAATAGAGGGGGAGAGACACTTTACTTAGATGAAGAGGGAACCAACAGTGACATAGCTTACTCTGCAAGTGTTTTTAATGATGCTTTTTTAGAACTATCAGAATCGTCACTTGATATTGGTTTTTCTGCTACAAATATGCTTGAAGCACGAACAACAGATGGTCATGTTTTTTTAATAAAAAATATAAAAGGTGCTGATGAATCAACCGATTTAACCTTTTTTAGTATCTTTAAAAATAGTGGAAATGTACCACTAGCAAAAATGGTTGTAGACCGTTCAGCTGTTAAAATCTTGGCTGAAATCGAAGCAGTTTAATAACTGTACTCTTGAGAGAAGAATCTTTTTGTAGCCTCTCTCATCTCAGCACTATCTTCTATACGATTGACCAAATCTCTAAATTTTGAAGCACCTTGATAACCTGCCTTGGAGTAGGTATGAAGATGCTTTCTAAATATAATAGCACCATGCTCACCATAGTGTGCAATCATCTGATCAAAATGCTCTAAAACAACTTCTTGAACCAAAGCAGAAGTCACAACAGAATCACCTGTTCCATTAATATAATTTTTCATTAATTGAAACATCCATGGTCGTCCAACAGCACCTCTTCCCACCATAATACCATCGGCACCTGTATGCTCTAAAACCCATTTTGCTTTTTCTGGGCTGTCTATATCACCATTGGCAATAACAGGTATGGAGACAGCCTTTTTAATCTCCCGAATGGCATCATAATCTACTTCAGCTTTATACTTTCCTGCACGTGTTCGACCATGCACAGCTATAAAATCAGCCCCAGAATCTTCACAAAGTTTGGCTTGTTCTATATGATTTTTTTCATTAAAACCTAAACGCATTTTTACAGAAGTATACTCTTTATTGGAATATTTTTTAATAGTTTTGATGGTCTCAGCCATACGTGGTAAATCAGTTAATAGTGAGGAACCTTGTAGATTGTTAACAACTTTTGGAGCAGGACAACCACAGTTCAAATCTATAATGTCTATGCCATCACGTTCATTTAAAAGCTCAACAGCTTGACGAATAATATCTAAATCGGAACCTGCAATTTGTATACTGTAAGGAGTTTCAAGTGAGTTTTTTTCTAACATTTTAAAAGTTTTTTTACTTTTAAATGCCAAAGCATTTGAGCTAATCATCTCAGAGACTGTTAAGTCAGCCCCAAATTTCTTAACAACAGAACGAAAAGGAAGATCTGTAAACCCTGCCAGAGGGGCAAGGGCAAACAGAGGGTTAGAAAAATCTAATGTAGACATATTATAGTGTATAAAAGTTACGCATCACAAATATGGCGAACATCCATTAAATCTGTAATTTTATATTTCTTGTGTTCTTTCTTCAAATCATAAAGAGCTCTAAATCGTTTAAAATCTTCTTCATCATGCTCTTCAAGATATTCTCCAGCTTTATCAACCATTTCATAATCAAAAAGTAGATATAAGTAGGCAATCTCTGCTTTAGAATATTTATTTTGATACTCTTTCCATAACATTAAATTTTCACCTGGTGAAAGCTGTTTCATAGTAATAATTGCTATTTTTAAATAATCAGAACATTGTAAGGTTGGCTCTAATGCAGTTATAAACTCATCTAAAATATCTTTGTTAAATCCTAAATTTTCTTCTCTTGTTACACGTTCAAGTAATATAAAAAAACTTTTTTTATCAAAAACTTTAATATATTTACGAGCTCTAACAAAGTTTTGAGTCATTGCAAATTTATTTAAAGCAGCATTGAAAATTGATTCATCATACAAATCTTTTGATTGCAATACCTCTTCGGCAAAATTCTCATCTTTTTCAATTCTATTCATTAAGTTTTTAAGTACAAGAGGATTTTTAGCAGAAAGTTCTCTGTCAAGTTTTTTTGACTTTAAATCAACATACTCACCTCTATCAATTTCAGAAATAACTCCTAATGCACCCCGTAATCTTTCAGAGATATCATCAACAGCACCATCAACTTTTACTGTAGAAACAGATAAAAGAGAAGCTGTTTTCTTCATTTGGGGTACATTGTATTTATGTGCTTTAGGTTCATTAAGAAGTGACCAATAAAGTGCATCATCTAATGTATCTGTAGCTTTTTCCCACTTTTTAAATTTAAAAAAAGTTTTTGTATTATAAAACATCATATGAACAATTGATGCCAACATAAGTACAAACATTGGTATGACTACCCATACAGCTATAGGAAGATCAATAGGAAAACCAAAATAACTATAACTATAATTTGTTGGTATAATAGAATAAACTACCGACCCTATAATAACCATAAGTATTATAGAAGCTAAAATATATAAACCTAAACGCATAAACACTCCTTTATTTTTGCTCTTTCTCCACAACTTCTCTACAAGTTATACAATAACGCGCAAAATTTTTAACTTTTAATCTTTCAATATTTATCTCTTCTTCACACATTTCACACATGCCATAAATATTATTTTGGATTTTACCTAAAGCTAGTTCAATTTCTGCTAATTCTTTAAACTGTTGTCCTAAAATAGCGTTATCTACTGCTGTTTCTAATGACATTGCAGCATGATCACCTTCATCTTTAAGCTCATTTCTTCTCATCTCATTCATCTCAACTGAGGTTGCATTCAAATTATTTTCAATTTTTCTTTTTCTTTCTTCCAGTGCTGTCTTAAAGTTTTTTAATTCTATCTCATTTAACATATATATATACTCTCCTAATTATTTGTGATAAGGGTGATTATTTAGAATGGTTAAACCCCTAAAAATCTGCTCCATTAATACTACCTTTGCCAACTTATGTGACAATGTAATTTTACCAAAAGATACATCATTATTACATTGTGCCAAAAAAGTCTCCTCAAGCCCGAAAGCTCCACCTATGTAGAAGTTTACAACCCCTTTATCCTTAAGTAAATTTGAAAATTCAAAACTATTAAGTTCTTTACTTGATGGATTTAGTGCTATATTATAACCTGTACTTAAATATTTCTGAAAAGCTGTTGTATATGATTTTTGAGAAGCTTCTGCTGAAATATCATGTGCCTTAGTAATCTCTTTTGTAAAAATTTCAAACACCTCTACTTTGGCAAAAGGTTTGGCTATTTTAGTATAATGTTCGATTAATGGTGCATAGAGTTTATCTTTTGATTTTTTATCAACGATATAGATATTAATTTTCATATAAATCACTACCTATTACTCTGTAAGCTATTTGACTATCAAATTTATCACTCAATTTAACACCACCTATAAGCCCTACAGGATGCGTCGAAAGCTTTGCCAATACCAATGCTTCCTCACCCAATACTTTTGCTTCTTGCTTTGTTTTTGTACCTCTATAAGCACCTAAACCTATATAATTTAAATCCAGTTCATTGGCTTCTAAAATCTCTGCTCTATTATGTGTAGAAAGTCCTAAAAGTTTATTTCCTATTTTTTTTCTTATAAGTATTATTGCTTTATCTAACTCACTATCAAAAATGCGTATATCCTCTTGTCCTATATGTAAACCATCAGCATACGCTATTAACTCAATAGAGTCATTGACAATTAATTTTCCATTATAAAACTTACGAATAAGAAGTAAATCTTCTTTTTTTTCATCAAGAGAACCTAATTTATTACGGTATTGGGCTATGGGAACATTTAAAGATTCTATTTTTTGAGCCAGTTTTTCTAAAGAGAGAGCTCTTTTAGAAAGAGCTTCTTTATCGAGGAGTGCATATATCATCACTATGCGTGTTTAACCTTTGGATTGTCTTCCAAAAAGAGTTTTAAAAGACCAGAAATGGTATCTTTCATATCATTTCTATCTACAATCATATCTATAAGACCATGTTCAAGTAAAAACTCTGAACGCTGAAAACCTTCTGGTAAATCAACACCAACAGTCTGCTTAATAACTCTCTGTCCAGCAAAACCAATTAATGCACCTGGCTCAGCAATAATAATATCACCCAGCATTGCAAAAGAGGCAGAAACACCCCCCATGGTTGGATCAGTTAATAAAGATATAAACGGTAATCCTTGCAGATGCAAACGGTTTAAAGCTGCTGAGGTTTTACTCATTTGAAGAAGAGCAAAAGTACTCTCTTGCATTCTAGCACCACCTGATGCAGAGATAATAATAAACCCACATTTTCTCTCAATAGCACGATTAATAGAACGTACTATTTTCTCACCTTCTACAGAGCCTAAACTTCCACCCATAAATGAAAAGTCAAAGATTACTAACTCAGTATCAATACCATTAATAGTACAAGATCCAGAGACAACTGACGATGTCTTTCCAGTCTTAGCTTTGGCTTCTTCTAAACGTTTCTTATACGACTTTTTATCTATAAATTTTAAAGGATCTACTGGTGCTAAAGAAGCATCATGCTCTACAAAACTACCTTCATCACACAAAAACTCTTGTCGTTTAGCTGCATTTATCCTAAAGTGATGGTTACACTTGGGACAAACACTACACTTAGAATCAACTTCTTTATAGTACATAAGTGCCAAACATTTTGGACATTTAATCCAGTTATTTTGTTCACTTTCTGCACTACTATTACCACCAATCATACTAGAAAAAAGGTTTGCAAAATTCATATTAGAGGCTCCATTTTTTTATTGTCGGAATTATACCATAATGCTTATAAAAATGAGTAAAACTACTCACCTTTCTTTTCTACTATAAGTGTGGCTTCCATATTTCTAGGGGCAACCATCCAGAACTTAGATATCTCTGTTCTAAAGTTATCTAAAATCATTTTAGCTTTTTCACTTTTTGTTTCATCATAATACTGCTTTAACAATCTTTTCATCATAAACATCTCTTGATCTCTGTCGTCTGTATCTATTCTTACAGCTTCAACCAACTCTCTGTTTACCTTTTCAAAGAACTCATGCTCATCATCATACACAAATGCCAATCCACCTGTCATACCAGCACCAAAGTTGGAACCTGTTTTACCAAGAATAAGTACTGTACCACCTGTCATATACTCACAAGGATGGTCTCCTGTACCTTCTACTACTGCATTTGCACCTGAGTTACGTACAGCAAATCTTTCACCTACGGAACCTGTAACATAAAGTCGTCCACCTGTTGCACCATAAAGACAAGTATTACCTGCTAATGAAGCATTTTTAAGCGATGATGTTATAGAGATAGATCCACCACTCATACCTTTACCAACGTAGTCATTTCCTGCACCCACCAACTTAATATTGATTCCCTCTGCAAGAAGTGTTCCAAGTGATTGACCAGCTTTACCTGTTAAGTTTAAGTTGATTGTATCTCTTGGAAGACCTGTGTCTCCATAGAGATTAGCAATTTCACCAGAAATTCTTGTAGCAAAACTTCTTTTTAAGTTATCAATCTCTAAATCTAAAGTTATAGGAGTTGATGGATCTTTAATGGTTGGCATTAATTTTTCAACCAATGCTATCTCAAACTCATTTTTATCATAAGGCTCATTAAATGGCTCTTGACAAGTATCTACACCCTCTAATTTATAGAGTAAATTATCGAGTGAGAACTTTTTAGCAAACTCATCATCAATAACTTCTAATAAATGGTTTTTACCAATGATTTCTTCAAGTGACTTATAACCAAGTGATGCAAGAATTTCTCTAATATCTTCTGCCAACAATGTAAAGTAGTTCATTACTTTTTCTACATTACCATTAAACTTTTCTCGAAGTTTTGGATCTTGTGTTGCTACACCTACACTACAAGTGTTAAGGTGACAAACACGGAACATTCTACACCCTACAACTACCAATGCAGCCGTACCGAAAGCATACTCTTCTGCTCCAAATATAGCTGCCTTTACAACATCTAAACCTGTTTTTAATCCACCATCAGTCTCAAGAGTTACTTTTTCTCTTAGTCCATTTGCTTTTAGTGCATTGTGTGCTTCTATTAGTCCAAGCTCCCATGGGTTACCTGTAAATCTTATAGAACCTATAGGTGCTGCCCCTGTACCACCATCGGCACCAGAGATAATAATCTTATCTGCGTAACATTTTGCCACACCTGCAGCAATGGTTCCTACACCAGCAGTCGATACCAATTTAACAGCAACTTTTGCTTTAGGGTTTATCTGTTTCATATCAAAGATAAGTTGTGCCAAATCCTCAATAGAATAAATATCATGGTGAGGTGGAGGTGAAATCAGTGTTACACCTGGTTTGGTATATCTTAACTTTGCAATTAGTGGTGTAACTTTTGCTCCTGGAAGCTGTCCACCCTCACCTGGTTTTGCACCTTGTGCAACTTTAATCTGAATCTCTTCAGCAGAACGTAAATACTCAGGTGTAACCCCAAATCGTCCAGATGCTATCTGTTTAATTTTTGAATTTAACTCAGGGTCATGAAGTCTTCTTTTGTCTTCACCACCCTCACCTGAGTTCGACTTGGCTCCAAGACGGTTCATCGCCACAGCCAAAGTTTCATGTGCCTCTTGAGAAATAGAACCCATAGACATCGCAGCCGATGAGAATCTCTTTAAAATTGTCTCTTTAGATTCTACTTCATCCACAGAAATTGCTTCTCTGTCACTTGTAAGCTCAAAGAAGTCACGAATAAACTTTTTATCTCTTTTATCTACAAGTACTTTTAGTTTTTCATATTCAACTTTTTCACCTGTATCAGCAGAAGCTTGAATTGCAACAATAGTTGCACGTGAGAAATCATGGAACTCTTCACCTTTTTTATATTTATAAAATCCACCTTTGTATAGAGCTTTTGACTTACCATCAAATGCATCTGTAAATGCTTTTTTATGGTTAGAATTTAAACGTTCTTCTATGTCGGAGTAACAAAGACCAGACAAGAAAGCATGTGAACCATCAAAACAGTCAGCTACGATTTTATCGCTAAGACCAAGAACATCAAAAAGTTTTGAGTGTCTATAACTTGCCAAGGTAGAAATACCCATCTTAGACATAATCTTAAGAATTCCAGCCCCTATAGCTCTTCTTGATTTTTTCAGTGCTGCTTCTACCTCTTCACCATCGTCAAGTAACTCTGCAATAGTATAGAAGAACAAGTATGGATGTATAGCTGTTGCACCATAACCCAGCATAAGTGCTGCAGAATGTGGGTCAAACATCTCTCCAGTAATAGGAATAATATTTGTCAAGTGACGTAACTGAGCATTAACCAACTGTTGATTTAAACGTCCAATAACCATTAACATAGGAATGGCTTTTGTATGTTCACCTATATCTCTATCATCAAGTGTAATGGTTCTTATTCCATTCTCTTCTACATCTTTTACAATTGTATCAACCAGTTTTTTAAGGCTAGTCTCTAAATCAGATTCGAAAACGGTACTGTAGTTTTTTGCTTTGTATCTGGCATTATATTTAGTATTAGACTCATCACCAAATTCTAATAATAATTTAAGACGTTGCTCCGACATAATAGGAAGTGTTGTCTTAATACGTTTTGCATTGTTTTCACACTCTTCAAGAACATTATTTATAATACCAAACCCAGTATTCAAACTCATTACACTCTTCTCACGAATAGGATCAATAGGAGGGTTAGTAACCTGTGCAAACTTTTGTCTAAAGAAGTCAGTAAAGTTTCTCTGCTCATTAGAGAAAGCTGCCAATGGCGTATCGTCTCCCATTGCTGCAGTGGTCTCTTTACCCTCTTTAATCATGGGTTTAATAACTTCTCTCATAAGCTCCAATGTATAGTTAAAGTAACGCTGTTTAGACTCCATATCTTTATGTTCTACAGGATCCAATTCACCTTCAAATTCATATTCCTGAAGATACGTCATGTTCTCATTTAACCACTTACTATAAGGTACACCTTTTTTAATGTAATCATTAATATCAGAGTTGGTAAGTATTTCTCCTGTTTTTAAGTCCAGACCCATCATCTCACCAGAGTTTAACTTACCTCTTTCAACAATATCTTCATCTTCTATCTTAAGTACACCATACTCAGAAGAGATTAAAAGACGGTTATCTTTTGTAATAATGTATTTAGATGGTCTAAGTCCATTTCTGTCAATAACACAACCAATAAACCGACCATTAGTCATACTTACAGCTGCTGGTCCATCCCATGGCTCATAACATGCAGAGGTATATTCATAAAATGCTTTTAACTCTCCATTCATATTTGGTGAATTGTGCCATGGTGCAGGAAGTAAGGCTCTTGCAGACTTAAAGAAGTCCATACCATTGGCATGTAAAAACTCTAAAAAGTTATCTAAACTGGCTGAGTCACTCATGTTGTCTTGAATAATCACAGAGATACGTTTTAACTCTTCATCTGAAAACACTTCCGACTTCAAAGAACCAGTTTTAATAGCAACATTAAAACGGTTGGCAGTTACTGAGTTTATCTCACCATTATGTGCGATGGTTCTAAATGGTTGAGCCAATCTCCACTCAGGAAGTGTGTTTGTAGAGAAACGTTGGTGAAAAAGTGCAAATGAAATCTGAAACTCTTCATCTTGTAAGTCCACATAAAACTCTTTAATATGTGTTGGCATAACCAACCCTTTATAAGAGAGCGTAGAACTAGAAAATGAAGTAATATATAAGTCAGTTCCTTTTAACTCATGCTCTACTTCTTTACGTGTCAAGTAGACCATCGCATCAAATCTTTTATAAGACATAATAGAATTTGGTACAACAAAAATCTGTGTAATGTTTGGTAAAAGATTTAAAGCATACTCT
>Ga0256828_1002139_pt1 | contig 11943 bp, 8 predicted proteins | sample CV88metaG_FD_185993 | JGI IMG/M metagenome (GOLD analysis project Ga0256828, IMG submission 185993) | Hydrothermal vent microbial communities from East Pacific Rise, Pacific Ocean - CV88 | ecosystem: Environmental > Aquatic > Marine > Hydrothermal vents | place: Pacific Ocean: East Pacific Rise... | reverse complement strand
TTGCCCAACACACGACGAATACCCGCCGCACGCAACTGCCCCACAATATCATCCAAATCATCTGTTCCCAAAGTAGGATCTCCTGATGCCTTGACAATCAAATCGCCTCGAAGAACCCCTTTACGGAGGTACCCCGTATGATAAAACTTGGTCTCCCAACGATAGTCATACCCCAAGCCCAACAGTGCTGCATAGGTGGTCAGCACTTTGATAACCGAAGCAGGTACCCGCTTGGTATCACTGTTCCATGCCACCAGTGGTGTGGGACTGTTCACCTCTTGAATATGAATACTATAGTTGGCAGGATTAAGAGGATTGGAGTCAAGAACTTGTTCCAACGAGAGGGGTAAAGATCCCTTGGCTGAGAGGATGACAGAGAAGAGAAAAAGATATAAAATAGTTTGTAGTTGTCTCATAAGTGACCTTCATTATAATTTTTAATGATGATAATCTAATTTCACTTTAAAACAACCGAAAAAAGAGCAGTTCAAGGGGAATCAAAAAAATAAGTTTTGGAAGCGTTACAAATGCAGATAATTTTGGAACTATCTCAGGCTCAGCCCCCATGAGGAAGCCAAGCCTTAGAGAACTATTTGGCAGCGTTTTTCTTGTCTCTTGCTGCTCTTTTTCGGACAATGGGATCCAAAGATTTTTTTCGAATTCTGATGGATTGAGGAGTAATCTCTACCAACTCATCATCTTCAATCCACTCCATGGCAGACTCAAGGGTAATCTCTCTTGGTTTCACCAGTTTAATCGCATCATCAGCCCCAGAAGTTCTCATGTTGGTAAGCTGTTTACCTTTGAGGGGATTCACATCCAAATCCCCAGGGCGTGCAGACTCTCCAATCACCATACCTGAATAGACTTTATCTTGTGGGCTGATAAACATCACCCCTCTGGCTTGAAGGTTAAAGATTGAGAAGGCTACTGCCTCTCCATCATCCATCGAGACCAATGCCCCAGGCGTTCGAGACTCAACGGTACCAGAATAGGCTCGATACTCCAAATAGGAGTGGTTCATAATCCCCTCTCCTTTGGTATCGGTGAGGAACTCATTTCTAAACCCAATAAGACCCCGTGCAGGAATTTCAAACTCCAATCGTACGGTACCATCAGGCATGGGTGTAAGAGAGGTCATATTGGCTTTTCGCTTACCCAATTTTTCAATGGCAACCCCTTGGAACTCTTCAGGAACATCGACCACCAAATGCTCAAATGGCTCCATTTTGACCCCATTCTCCTCTTTGGTAACAACCTCAGGACGTGCCAACATAAATTCAAATCCTTCACGTCGCATGTTCTCAGCCAAAATACCAATTTGAAGCTCCCCACGACCAGAGACCTTGAACGAAGCATCTCCTAGAGGTTCCATACGCATGGCAATATTGGTCTCCATCTCTTTTTCTAAACGGTCTCGGATCTTGTTGGAGGTAACATGTTTTCCCTCTTGCCCTGCGAGTGGTCCATCATTGACCGACATAATGACTGAGAGGGTAGGCTCCTCAACATGCATGGGATCAAGTGCGACGGGGTTTTGAGGATCGCAAATAGAATCTCCCACATCAATATCACTAAAACCAGCAATTGCCACAATATCTCCCGCTTCTGCTTCCTCAATATCAATACGATCCAAGCCTTTAAATCCGATCAGTTTAGAGACCCGTGATTTGGATTTACTGCCATCGGCTTTGACCAAAAGATACTCATCTCCTTTTTTCACTTTACCGTTGAAGATACGCGTAATCCCAATTCGTCCTACGAAGTTATCTGAATCCAGCGTAAAGACCTGTGCTTGGGTATCCGCCTCGGGAGAGCCTTGAGGATAAGGCACATGCTCAATAATCGCATCAAACAGCGGGGTCATGTCTTTGTTCTCATCTTCCATCTCATGTTTGGCATACCCATCTCGTGCAGCGGCATAGAGTACGGGGAATTCAAGTTGCTCTTCGTTGGCATCGAGTGCTACCAAAAGGTCAAAAACTTCATCCATTACGCGATCAGGGTCGGAACCGTCTTTGTCAATTTTGTTGATGACCACCACAGGGATCAAGCCAAAACCGATCGCTTTTTTCAATACGAATTTGGTCTGAGGCATCACCCCCTCTTGGGCATCAACCAACAACAGTACCCCATCAACCATCTTCAAGACACGTTCAACTTCACCTCCAAAGTCGGCGTGACCTGGGGTGTCGATAATGTTAATCTTGTGATCCCCATAGGTAATGGCAGTATTTTTAGAAAGAATCGTAATTCCTCTCTCTTTTTCGATGGCATCGCTGTCCATCGCTCTCTCTTGCACCTCTTGGTGTGCTGCATATGTTCCACTCTGTTGAAGCAGTTGATCAACCAGTGTTGTTTTACCGTGGTCAACGTGTGCGATGACGGCAATGTTTTTGATTTTTTGCATTAATATAAGTTCCTATACTCAGTAAATTACGCGAATTATATCAAAAAGAGTTTAGTATAATATTTTAGTTATAATAGAGCCATCATATTTTTGGGAGTCCACACCATGGAAGTTATACTAAAACACCACACCCCTTTGGAGGTTTGTGCGCATGCCATTCGTACCTGTTGGCAAAGTTTTGATAAGAGCGATGAAGGAGGAGAGAAAGACAAAGCCCTTATTGATAGGGTCGGAAACAAGTACAAACACGCCTCCACGTTAGAGCATCTGGTCTATACCTTTTACATCAAAGGGGTCTCACGTGCCTTGCTCCAAGAGTTGGCACGACATCGTATCGCCAGCCCCAGTGTCAAAAGCACACGCTATACCCTCAAAGAGCTCAAAGATACAAGCCCTTTTGCAGAGGATGATTATGAAGGAGCCAAGCAATTTATCGTCTTAACAGGGAATGAAGCTGTCGACAGTGCCTCCATCAAAGCCCTTAATAATCTTCAAGCCATTTTACAATCAGGTATCTCCAATGATATCGCCAAATTTTGTCTCCCTGAGAGCTACAAAACCGAATTAACATGGACGATTAATGCACGTTCTTTACAAAACTTTATTGAGTTACGAAGCAACAAAAGTGCCCTTTGGGAGATACAAACCTTGGCACGAAATCTCTACAAAATATTGCCCGAAGAACACCAGTATCTATTTGAAGCGTGCATAAAAACATAAAAAAATATTTTTTAATATTATTAAGGTATTATTAGATATTTTTATAAGGATTACAACATTATTATAAAAAAATATGTTATACTTATGTGAATTTTATAAAATTAAAGGAGATTAGTAATGAAATTAAAAAGTTCAATTGCTGCAATCGTTGCATTAAGTAGTATGAGTTTTGCAGGTGGAGACCTTAATGGGGTGACCACATTTGAAAATAATGATTATGTTGCCGCAGAAGCTGCAGCAGAAGTAGTGGCTGCTGAACCAGCCGTTGAGAAAAAAGAGGCCCCAAAACCTAAACCTGCTCCCGTCCCTGTTCCTGTTCCCGTGGCTGCTCCTGCATCAGCAGGTAACTTCTATGTGGGTGGTGCATTGGCTGCCATGGCTGCGAGAAGTGATTGTGAAGGAAACCGAGCCAATGTTTTTGCTGATGAAAAAGGTCAAGACAGACAAATTGGTATTACTGGTATTCTTGGATATGACTTTATGGATTACTTAGGAGCAGAGCTTAGAGCCTCTATGGGTATTGCCAATGATGCTGACAATGCTGATAAAATCCAACAGTATGGTATCTACCTTAAACCAAACTACGACATCACAGATGCGATTAACCTCTATGGATTACTTGGTTACTCCTCTGTGAATATGTCAGATTGTATGTTTGATACTGGTGCAGCAACAGACAATACCAATGCTGGTTTCTCCTATGGTGCTGGTTTGGATTATGGTGTGACTGAAAATATCTCTGTATTTACAGACATCGTCAACTACCTTAGAGATGATGATAAAGACTCTACATGGGGTACCAATATCGGTCTTAAATATAACTTCTAAGATTATAGTATAAAACCATATAACACGACTAAGCCTTCACGGCTTAGTATAAATACTCACACAATAACCACTTTACTTACCTTATCTATTTAAAATATCTCTAAGAATTTTCTTGCTAAGTTTTTAAACATATTTTAAAACTTAAATGGGGACAATTTTGCGATTACTATTACTACTAACACTGCTCTTATCATCACTCTGGTCTACAGCACTTAAAGAAGAACTTCAACGTAACTTACAATACCAACCAAGCATGATTCAAACGCTCTACAGCATGAACATGGATAAACCGCTTTGGATAGGACATGCCCAAAATTTCCATACCCTCATTCAAGCACTTGATAACCCTTATTATAATTACAAACAAAAAAGTTTTTCACGGGAGACCATCAATCAATACAGTTACCTGCTTCACAACAACATGGATCTCAACCAAAACAGTGATGAACTTGCCAAACTTGATATTGCTTTAACCCAAAGTTATGTGGCACTTGCCAATTTTATTGTCAACAGTGATGTTGATTGGGACAAGGTCTCAGAAAAACTGCTTGCCCTCAAAGCATCCAAAGATATCAGTGCTCATTGGGAGATGGTGCGTAAAACCCCTCCTACCGCAGACCAACTCTTTAATGCTTTGGTACAACAAGATATCTCCCAGTTTTTCAAATCAATTACCCCCTTAAAAAAACGACATAAAAAACTCATTAATGCCCTACAGTTTTATCAAAATATGCGAGAAGTACCGCAGGTACATTATGGAGAAACACTTAAATATGGAGACAGAGATGATCGTATTATTGAGATCAAAGAACGTTTGACCATTAGTGGTGACTTCCCTCGACAAGCCAGCTACACAGCCCTTTTTGATGATACGCTCAAACAGGCTCTTTCACGCTACAAAGATAGATTCAATTTAGAGCAAAATGGTCTCATTGACAAAATCACCATCTACTATATGAACAAACCAATCAAACTCTTGGTAGATGATATTATTACCAACCTTGACAAACTCAAGGTCTTTCCTGATAAGTTTCCCAATGAAGTTATTATCGTCAATATCCCTGACTTTCGTATGGACTATTACAAAAATGGCTACTCTGTCTTAAGCATGAATGCCGTGGTAGGAAGAGATGAGCGACCCACCCCTATTTTCTCTAGCAATATGACCTATTTGGAACTAAATCCCAGCTGGAATATCCCTGAGAATCTTGTCCGAAGAGATCTTATCCCAGCCCTAACCGAACATCCCGATTATCTCAAAGAACATAATATTCATGTCTTTAAAGGCTGGGGTAAAAAGAGTAAAGACCTACAAGCAACCTTTACTGTCGATCAACTTTTACCTTATCAGGAACTCAGTGCGGGACACATTCCTTACCGTTTCGTACAATATCCAGGAGAAGACAATGCCTTAGGACGTGTAAAATTTATGTTTCCTAACAAATATTCTGTCTACCTCCATGATACCGACAACAAAGAGCTACTAACCCGACGCTATCGCGTCTACAGCTCAGGGTGTATGCGACTGCAACACCCCTTTCAACTCTTGGAGATGCTCAAACCTCGACTCAAAGCCACTGATGCACAGATAGAAAAATATCTTGCCAGTGGTAAAACCAAAGTGTTGCGTTTTAAGCGTAAACTTCCTGTTCAAACGGTTTATTTTACGGTATTCCAACGTAAAGGTCTCATCTATTTTAGAAAAGATATTTACCAATATGATAAATTTATTCGTGCCTCTATCAAGGGTAAAAATCCAACACAAAGCAATCTTCTTTACTAGCGTCTGTGCTTCCCTTAGGGGGAGACACCTACACGCACCTCTCCCATGACTTTTTCACCTCTATCGCCTTATTTTTGAGCAAACTTAAGCCTCTGTGCATGGGTGATGGCAATTGCCATCGCATCGGTGATATCAAAAGGTTTAATTTCTTTTTTTAAATTTAAAAGACGCTTAACCATAAAAGCTACTTGCTCTTTGGTCGCTTTTCCATGACCTGTAATGGCTTTTTTCACCTGTAAGGGCGTATACTCTTCATAATTTCCAACAGACAAAAGAATTTTCAAACTTAAGGCTCCACGAAACTGGGCAAGCTTCAAAACTGTTTTAGGATTGTGGGCAAAAAATATATCCTCAATCGCCACTTCATCCACCGTATGATTGGATAAAATTAAATCTATCCCCTTAGTTAGCTCTAATATTTGCTCTTTTAACACATCTTTCTTAAATTTAAGTAATCCCGCTTCGATGAGCCTGTACTTTTCACCCCTTAATTCCAGTATACAATAGCCGAGATTTCGGGTTCCTGGGTCAATTCCTAATATTTTCATTCACACCTTTGTTCACAGTGTGAATAAAAGCATTCACCCCTGTTTTATACCCATATTTTAGCCAACTTTTGATAATATTCACGGAATTATTCACATTAAGAATGGAAAGATCATGGGCATAGGAAACAAAGTATTAAAAAAGCTTAAGCAAGAGATAAGTAACAGAGAGTGGGAACGCTATATCAAACCCCTCCGTTACGATGAGAGGGGATCCCGAAGCAATATTGCACAATTTAATGCACCCAATATGCTTATTGCCAAGTGGATTAAGACCAAATATGACAAAAAAATAGCCCATCTCTTTGAATTGGAGAGTGGGATCAAGCCACAAGTTATTATCTCCGTATCATCGGATAAACGTCTCCCCATGGTGAAAAACACCACGCCCATTGAGGGGGAGAGCAAAAATCAAAGTAAAAGTACCATCCTTAACCCCTCTTTTACCTTTGAGAGCTTTATTATTGGGGACTCCAACCAGTTTGCCTATACCACTGCCAAGAGTGTGGCAGAGAAACCAGGAGCCCTCTACAATCCCCTCTTTCTCTATGGAGGGGTAGGACTGGGCAAAACCCACCTCATTCAAGCCATTGGAAACTACCAAATCGCCATGGGAAAAAAGGTAATCTATACCACCTTTGAGCAGTTTATGAACAAATTTACCTCCCACCTACGCTCTCAAACGATGGATCGCTTTCGAGAACACTTTCGAGAGTGTGATGTGCTGCTTATTGATGACATTCAATTCCTCTCACGCAAAGAGCAGACCCAAGAGGAGTTTTTTCACACCTTTAATGAACTGCACCAAGCCAAAAAACAGATCATCATCACCTCTGATCGTCAGCCCAACAAGATAGCGGGCCTGGTCGATCGTCTTAAAAGCCGTTTTGAGTGGGGACTGATGGCTGATATTCAACCCCCAGGGCTGGAGACCAAGATTGCCATTATTCAAAAGAAGTGTGAAATTGATGGAATTCGTCTTAACCAAGATATTATTAACTTTATCGCGTCAAATATGGGCAACAACATCCGAGAAATAGAGGGTGCCATCATAAAACTCAATGCCTACAGTGGACTGATGAACCAAGAACTCACCCTAGAGTTTGCCCAAAACGTTATCAAAGACCAACTGGCAGAAAAACAGTCCAACATCACCATTGATGACATTGTTAAACTGGTCTCCAAAGAGCTTAATGTCAAACTCTCTGATATCAAGTCCAAAAAACGTACCAAAGATGTGGTCAATGCTCGACGTATCGCCATCTATTTGGCCCGAAACCTTACCCCCAACTCCATGCCCCAAATCGCTGTCTATTTTGGGATGAAAGATCACACCGCCGTAAGCCATGCCATGAAAAAAATCAGTGAAATTATAGAGAATGATGAAAACTTCAAAGTCCAACTTGAGGAGTTGTCCAACAAAGTCAATTCCAATACATCACAATTTGATTAAAATAAAGATATAATCTCTTAAGTGAAAAGATGTGAAAACTTAGTAGTCATGATGAACCGTAACAAAAGACCTGTTTACCGTATCTAAAGAGGTTTTTCACTTTTTCAACAACAACTACTACTACTGCTACTTATTTAAATAAAATAGAGTAAAAAACAGAGGGAGATAAAATGAAAATTCGCGTACCAAAACAACTGATAGAATCCATATTAATTAATCTTCAACCTTTTTTAGAAAAAAAAGATGCCAGTCAAATCACTTCACATGTTTATATTGAAGCAAAAAATGATCACTGTACCATCAAAGCCACTGATTCAGAGATAGGTTTATTAATTACCACCGATAATTTGATAATAGAACATGAGGGTACCATTACCACCAATGGTAAAAAACTCTTAGATATTATTCGTATTCTTAAAGACGATGAAATTATTTTAGAAGAGTTAAATGAAAATTTACACATCAAACAACATAAATCAAAATTTAAATTGCCCATTTTTAATTTTCAAAATTTCCCAACTTTTCCAACCTTAGAGAATAAATCACAAATCTCTTTGGATTCAATCTCTTTAATAAAAGCCCTAAGAAATATCTCTTCTTCTATCGACAGCAACAATCCCAAGTTTGAACTCAATGGTGCGTTATTAAACATCAAAGCAAACAGTACAGAATTGGTAGGCACCGATACTCGCCGCCTCTCAGTATCTACCATTAACAATACCAGTCAAGATCAACTCTCCATTATTATTCCCAAAAAAGCGATTATGGAGATTCAAAAACTCTTTATGGATCAAATTAATATCTATTATGATGAGACCAATTTGATTATTCAAAACAGTAACTACTACTTTTTCAGTCGATTAATCAATGGTAAATTCCCAGATTATGAGCGTATTATTCCCAAAGAGAGTAAGTACACCATAGAGCTTCCCAAAAAAGAGATGATTGAATCCATCAAAATGATTACGACAATCTCCCAAGAGATTAAAATCTCTTTTTTACCCCATGCCATAGTATTTAACTCCTTAGCTGCCGATAACATTGAAGCCAAAACCGAACTGCTCTTCTCCACAGGATTGGAAACGCCCTTTGATCTCAATGTAAACAGTCGCTACTTTTTGGACTTTATCTCTTTGGTAGAAGATACTCACTTTAAAATACTGCTCAATGAACCCACATTGCCATTTGTTTTAAAGGATAAACAATTTATTACGGTTATAATGCCAATTATTATTTAATAGCGAGGATTTCTATCAATGACAAACAGACAAACAAAGTATATTTTTGTAACGGGTGGGGTATTGAGTTCTTTGGGAAAAGGAATAACAGCTGCCAGTATTGGAACACTGCTCAAACACGCTGGATTTAGAGTGGGTGTACTCAAACTCGATCCGTATATTAATGTCGATCCTGGAACCATGTCTCCGCTTGAGCATGGTGAAGTATTTGTGACCAAAGATGGGGCTGAAACCGATTTGGATTTGGGACACTATGAACGATTTTTAGACAATGCTTTAACCCAAAACAACAACTTTACCACAGGACAAATCTATAAAACCGTTATTGAAAATGAACGACAGGGAAAATATTTGGGAAAAACCATTCAAATTGTTCCCCACATTACCAATGAAATCAAAGAGAGAATTGTACTCGCGGGGGAAAATAAAGATATTTTAATTGTTGAGTTGGGGGGAACCACAGGAGATATGGAAGGGATGCCCTTTCTTGAGACCATCCGTCAAATGAAGCATGAGTTGGGAGGCAGTCGGGTGATGAACATTCATGTGACCCTCCTTCCCTATATTCGTACCGCAGGAGAGATTAAAACCAAACCAACCCAACACTCTGTTCAAGAGCTTAGACGTATTGGTATTACCCCTCAAATGCTTATTCTTCGAAGTGAAACACGTATTCCCAGTGATATTCGTAAAAAAATCGCTTACAGTTGTGATGTGGAAGAGCATTCTGTTATTGAAGCGATTGATGCCCCAACCATTTATGAAGTACCACTCAATTTTATGGCACAAGATATTCTTAAACCCATTGCCAAACAGCTTGAATTAGGAGATCTTAAACCCAATATGCAACGTTGGGAGGATTTGGTTAAAAAAATCATTGAACCCAGCAAACGTACCACCATTGCCTTTGTGGGAAAATATTTGGATCTTAAAGAGTCTTATAAATCGCTTACGGAAGCCCTGATTCATGCAGGTGCCAACCTCGATACCAAAGTAGAGATCAAGTGGGTAGACAGTGAAAAAGTAGAAAACAATGGTGCCAAAAAATATCTGGTCGATTGTGATGGTGTTTTGGTTGCGGGTGGCTTTGGTGAACGGGGTGTTGAAGGGAAAATTCAAGCCATTCAATATGCCCGAGAGAACAATATCCCCTTTTTAGGAATCTGTTTGGGAATGCAACTGGCAATGGTAGAGTTTGCTCGTAATGTCTTGGGTATTCAGGCAGCCACCTCTGTGGAGTTTGATCCTGAAACGCAAGAACCTATTATCTATCTTATTGATGAGTTTATTGATGCGTCAGGATCCATGCAGATACGTACCACCACTTCTCCTATGGGAGGAACCTTACGTTTGGGTGAGTATGAGTGTGATACCAAAGAGGGATCACATCTACGAGAGGCGTATGGGGCATCCACCATCTTTGAGCGACATCGACACCGATATGAGGCCAATCCACACTATCGTCAACAACTTGAAGCAGAGGGGATGATTATTACTGGCGAATCTCAAGGTCTTATTGAAGCGGTGGAGGTGAATAACCACCCTTGGTTTTTGGGGGTACAGTTTCATCCTGAATTTACCTCACGGCTCCAAAGTCCCAATCCTTCTATTTTGGCATTTGTAAAAACAGCATTAAGCCATGAGCCACAGTAGAGCCTCTTCGCTCTACTCTCCTATTTCTCCCCTAGAGATAGAGCAACTACTTCAACAACGTTTTAAGAAGGATGGTTTCCTTACCCTCTCAAATCTTCCTCACCCTTCTAGTTTCAAAGATATGGACAAAGCAACCGCTCGGATAGCCCATGCCATTGCTAAGGGTGAGAAAATCGTTTTAATAGGGGATTATGATGTTGATGGGGTGGTTTCTACGACGCTTATGAAACTTTTTTTTGAGGAGATTGGTGTTGAATTGGCGTGGATTATCCCCAATCGCTTTCGTGATGGCTATGGTCTCTCCCCTCAAATTATTGAACGCATTCGAGATTTTGATTTGGTGATCACGGTGGACAATGGTATTGCTGCGGTTGAGGCTGCCTCGCTTTGTAAACGTTATGGTATGGATCTTATTATTACTGATCACCACCTTTTGCCCCCCGTTTTGCCTCAAGCTTATGCCATTATAGATCAAAAACAGCCAGATTGTGACTTTCCCCATGAGGAGGTGTGTGGGGCTCAGATCGCTTGGTATTTGATTGCTTCATTGAACCGAGCATTAAAAGCACATATTGATACCAAATCCTACATTGGTTTGGTGGCCATTGCGATTATTGCAGATATGATGCCCCTACAGCATATCAACCGAGCCATGGTGATCTCTGGATTAAAAATCCTCTCCCAAGGGGCGTTTCCTGCGATTCGAGCCTTTATGGATCGATTGGATAAATCATGGCTCAATGCCGAAGATATTGGCTTTCAAATCGCTCCTGTACTCAACAGTGCAGGGCGTATGGATGATGCGAAATGGGCGGTGGAGTTTCTGCTGAGTCGTAATAGTTATGATGCACGGGTACGGCTTGATCGTCTGGTAGCGTTTAATGAGCAACGCAAAGAGACTGAGCAGAAAATTACAGAAGAGGCGACGGCACTGGTCTGTGAAAAAGATAAGGTACTGGTGCTAGCGGGTAAAGATTGGCATGAGGGGGTGATTGGCATTGTGGCGGCACGGGTAGGTCGGCGTTATGAGAAACCAACCATTGTTTTAACCCAAAGTGACAAAGGAGATCTCAAAGGGAGTGGACGAAGCTTTAGTGCTTGTAATCTCTTTAAAATCACCCAAGGGTGTCGAGAACTGCTCACCAAATTTGGAGGACACCATGCCGCCATTGGCTTGAGTCTTCCACTTCAAAACTTAGCCTCTTTTAGGGAAAAATTACAGCAAAATTATCTTTTGGAGGCATATGACGAGGTTCATCAGGATCCTGATATTTTAGGGGAGTTGAGTTTTTCACATATTGATTTTAATCTGA
>Ga0256828_1002138_pt1 | contig 11949 bp, 10 predicted proteins | sample CV88metaG_FD_185993 | JGI IMG/M metagenome (GOLD analysis project Ga0256828, IMG submission 185993) | Hydrothermal vent microbial communities from East Pacific Rise, Pacific Ocean - CV88 | ecosystem: Environmental > Aquatic > Marine > Hydrothermal vents | place: Pacific Ocean: East Pacific Rise... | reverse complement strand
TATGAAAAACAAGCTTTAAGGTATCTACATCAGTCAGTGCCAAAGAGCTGTCATCACAACTACTTTCTATACTTAGAAGAAGTTTCATATCTTTTGCCTTATCTCTTGATCTATAGCAAACACATCTTCTATCGAATCAAACTTTACATGTAAATAATTTTCAAATGTTTCTATGATCGTTTTTGAGATATCTAAAAACCCTATCTCTTTAGCGATAAACCTCTCGATGGCTACTTCATTTGCTGCATTGATCACAACACCCAAATGGGGATTTTTCAAGATCTCCTCTTTAATCTTCCAGATAGGATATCGCTCTTTTTCTATGACGCGAAACTCCAAACTCCCAAGCTCTATGAGATCAACTTTTTGAAGCACGGGAGTATCCACTTTACCTAAAAGAGCATACGCTATAGGAAGTTGCATATTGGCATGGGCTATGTGTGCTGTGGTACTTCCATCTCTAAAATTAACAAGTGCATGGATGATAGATTTCGTCTCAATAATCGCATCATAGCTTCCTTCGCCAAAGAGCCATCTGGCTTCTAAAAGCTCAAACATTTTGTTTACCATCGTGGCACTGTCTATCGTGATCTTCTGCCCCATCGACCAGTTTGGGTGTTTTTGGGTATCTGATAGAGTTGCATTTTTAAGTTTTGATAACTCCCAGTCGCGAAATGCCCCTCCACTTGCGGTGATCGTCATCGAGTCTATCGCTTTATCCTGGAGCAGATACCACAACCCAAAATGCTCACTGTCTATCGGTGTAATCTTGGAAGTATCGACAAATGCACCACCTGCAACAAGGCTTTCTTTGTTTGCCAAAGCTACTTTTTTCCCACACTCTATCGCTTTAAGAGTTGGGCGAAGTCCCAAAAATCCCACAAGAGCATTGACCACTACTTCGCTTTTAACATCTTCGATCACTTCCAAGATAGCCTCTTGTCCGCTTTTTACATGTAAATGATTTACCTTTGGGATATCTTCACTTTTTGCAACAACCACAACTTTTGGATTGTGTTGTTGGATCTGTTTGTTTAAAAGCTCTATATTTGTCCCGGCAACCAAAACTTTTACATGTAAATTAAATTTTTTGGCTATTGCTAAAGTATTGACTCCGATAGAGCCTGTTGATCCAAGAAGTATCACTTATACAAGCCCTCGAAGTAAAATAAGCATCACAACCGCACCAAAAAGATATCCATCTATCCTATCAAGTACACCACCATGTCCAGGAAGGATATCTCCACTATCTTTAACCCCTGCTTCTCGTTTAAGCTTTGACTCATACAGATCACCAAAGATAGAAGCTACAGAAACAGCAAAAGAGATAATAAAAGCTGAAAAAAGATCTATAACACTTAAAGAAAGCATCGCTCCACCGATCGTCGCTACTGCGATACCACCAACAACCCCTTCCATCGTTTTATTTGGACTTGTCTCACAAAACTTTGTTTTTCCTATACTTTTTCCAACCGCAAATGCACCAACATCACTAAGAGCTACAACTGCTAAAAGCCAAAACAAACTCTCAACGCCATATTCTCTATAAAGTGTTAAGATAAAAAGCATCCCTGCTGTTGGATAGATAAACGGATAAAACTTTTTCCAAGTTACTTCTTTGTTATAAGCCACTGCTCCCGCATACGCAACACCTGCCAAGATAAAAAGGTCATCTCCATACGGATATATCAAAGCAATAAACCATAAAGCAAGAGCATAAAAAGGAAGTTTTTTATCTTTTATCGAATAAAGTTTCATAGATTCTTTAAAAGCTATAAAATAAATCAGACCAAAAAAGAGCCACATTAAAAAAGGACTATCTATCAAACCTATAATAAGAACTAAAAACAACAGAGTAAAACCCGTTACAATTCTTTTTTTCATCTAAAAATCCTTAAAAAGACTATAGGTATAATTATAGCAAAATATTAGGTTGATAGCACTAAAAAGGAAAGAAGAGAAATTTATAAAACTATAAACTTCTCTTTGTTTGATTAACGAAAAAAGATATTTGGAACAATAAGTGGATATTTTTTCAATCTTCTAAAAATATGTTTTCTTACCACTTGACGAAGTTCTGCTTCAAATGCTTTATGGTTAAGGATAAGTCCCTCTTTCATATGAAGAAGGAACTGTTCTATAATCCCTTCGATCTCTTTTGCAAATGCTCTGTCTTGTTTGTCCGCAACCAAGCCAAATGATGTTACACGAGGTTTATCTAACATTTTTGCATCTTCTTGAGAAACTTGTGCAACGATGATTACAACACCATCAGTTGCCAGTTTTTGTCTATCGATTACAATATCATCTTCGATCTCATTGTTGTTTTGATTATCTATATAAGTTTTACCAACACGAACAGATTTTACTTTTCTCATATATTTTGGTGTTACTTCTATAGATTCACCATCAGTCATAAGATAGATATTTCTCTCTGGTACACCACATCCAACAGCTGTTTCTTTATGCCTCATAATATGATTGTACTCCCCATGCACAGGAAGGAAAAACTTAGGATTTACCAAACGAAGCATCAACTGTTGTTCAGGGATAGAAGCATGCCCTGAAACATGGATATCTCTTGAATTTTCCACTTTTGCACCACATCTTTGAAGATAATTCAACATCTGCGAGATACTTGCTTCATTTCCGGGGATCGCTCGTGAACTTAAAACTATCAGATCAGTTGGTTTGATCTTGATGTGTCTGTGTTCCCCTATTGCCATTCTAAAAAGAGCAGAACTTGGTTCTCCCTGGCTTCCGGTAGTAACAATGAGTACTTCTTTATCGCTGAGCATATTGACCTCTTCGGGATCTATAAAAGCATTTTTTGGAAGACGAATATAATCATACTGCATCGCTACTTCAAGGTTTCGCTCCATACTACGACCGATCACACATACTTTTCTACCCTGCTTAATCCCTTGCTGGATCGCCTGATAAACACGATGGATGTTAGAACTAAAAGTTGAAAGGATTACTCTTCCTTCTGCTTTGGCAAAAACTCTCTCTAATGCCGGTGCAACAGAAGTTTCACTAGGGGTTGGATCCCAGTTATATGAGTTAGTTGAATCACTAAGCATACATAAAACACCTTTTTCCCCATAATGTGCCAAACGATGTAAATCCGCAGGATATCCATCTACGGGAGTATGATCTATCTTGAAATCTCCTGTATGGATAATAGTTCCAGATTCTGTCGTTATAGCTAAAGAAGAAGAATCAATGATAGAGTGAGTCATATGCATCCACTCTATCTCAAAATCATTCCCTATTTTATATACTTTTCTTTTTTCTACCGGTTCAAAATATCTTCTAAACTCTTTTAAATGATGTTCGTCAAATTTGTTTCCTATCATCGCTAAAGGAAGTGGTGTCGCATAGATAGGGAATTGCATCTCTTTAAAAAGATACGGTACTGCACCTATATGATCTTCATGTGCATGAGTAATCACAATAGCAACAATCTTTTGCTTAATCTGTCTAAGATAAGTAAAGTCAGGAACCAATATATCAACACCATGCATCTCTTCATCAGGAAAACTCATCCCTACATCTACAACAATAGCTTCATTTTCTGTTTCAAAAACAGTGATGTTTCCACCTATCTCACCAAGTCCTCCAAGTGGCGTTATACGAATCTTTGCTTTTGAATCAAGATTGAGCTTATAATGAGGGTTGAGTCTTTGTTTTTGGATCTCGTGGTTTTTATCTACAAAGTTTTTCAACACCTCATCAGTCGGTGCATTGTGAGAACGCCTTCTTCTTTTTGAGTTATTTCTGTTTTGATTGTTATTCTTGTTATTTGGTCTGTTATTGTTTCGTTTGTTATTATACGGTTTTTTCTGTGCATTTTTATTTGCATCACTATTTTGCTGCGGCGCAGCACTTTTTTGTTCTTCTGCCATCCAAACTCTCCTTAAAATATTACTTCGTTAAAAGCGTATAGAGTTGGTGATAGTCATCGGTAGAAAGTTGGTGAGGTCGTATATTTAAAGCAAAACCTAATGTGGAAAAGATCTCTTGAAGTGTTTGTTTTTCATATACCGCAGAAAGGTTTTTCATTAAAGTCTTTCGAGGTTGTGTAAAACAAACCCGTAAAAACTTTTCAAAACCGTTATCATCTCTGTTAGTATGCTTTTGCAACAACATAACAGCAGAATCAACTTTTGGCATAGGATCAAAAGATTCAGGAGGAACGATCTGTGTTATTTTACATGTAGCTACACTTTGAGCTATAACACTTAAACTTCCAAACTCTTTTTCACCGGGATTTGCACAAAACTTCTGTGCCACTTCAAGCTGTACCATTACAAGAATATTTTTACAATTTTTATCTGCGAGGGCTTTTAAGATAATATTTGTCGCGATATAGTAAGGCAAATTCGCCACTAGATCGTATTCTTTCTTGCAAAGCTCACTCTGCCAAGCTTCTAAAACATCTCCGCAATGGAGTCGGAGCCGCTTGGTATCTAACTCCGTTTTAAACTTTTCTTGTAACAATACACACAGTTCGGTATCTACCTCAAAAGCTTCTACACTTTTGACATTAACTAAAAATTTAGTTAAATCACCTAATCCAGGCCCAATCTCAATGATAGTATAATCATTTTTGGGCATCGATTCGATGATCTTTCTTAAAACACTTTGGTCTTGTAAAAAATTTTGACCAAATTTCTTCTTTGCTTTTACAGAACTTTGTTTCATTGCAGTAGTGTAGTATAAACTTTCTTATATTTAGGTAAGAAGAAATAATTTTTCTTTAAAACTCTTTATAAGTGAGATTAGAGTAAAATTTCATAATCAAACATTTGGGTGGAGCAAATATGACAAAATACATCTTCGTAACCGGTGGAGTTTTAAGTTCTTTGGGAAAAGGGATTACAGCAGCAAGTGTAGGAACACTATTAAAACATTCAGGACTTAATGTCGGTATGTTAAAGATTGATCCTTACATCAATGTCGATCCGGGGACTATGAGTCCACTTGAACACGGAGAAGTATTTGTTACAAAAGATGGAGCTGAGACTGATCTTGATATAGGAAACTACGAAAGATTTCTTAACACCTCATTTTTTAAAACTTCCAACTTCACAACAGGACAAGTTTACTCAAGTGTTATAGAGAGAGAACGAGCTGGAGGGTATCTTGGTCAAACGATCCAAGTTATCCCTCACATCGTAGGAGAGATCGTTGATCGTATCAAAGCTGCTGGAGAAGGCAAAGATATACTTGTCGTTGAGCTTGGGGGGACAGTAGGAGATATCGAAGGGCTACCGTTTATGGAAGCAATCCGTCAAATGAAACACGATGATGAAGTTGCTGGAACTTTTTTTGTACATGTAACGCTTATCCCTTATATTAAAGCCGCAGGTGAACTGAAATCAAAACCTACTCAACACTCCGTTCAAGAACTTCGCCGTATAGGGATCACTCCACAAATGATCATTGCACGAAGTGAAACTGCTTTACCAAAAACTTTTAAGAAAAAATTAGCGATGAGCTGTGATGTAAGCCCTGATAGTGTTGTAGAAGCACTTGATGCACAAACAATCTATGATGTACCGATGAGCTTCTTACGCCAAAATATCCTTAAACCAATCGCAAAAGAGCTTGAACTCGGTGAATTAAACCCTGATATGAGCGAATGGGACAGTTTAGTTAAAAAGATCGTTCAACCAAAAGAACGGGTAGTTATAGGTTTTGTAGGAAAATATCTAGCTCTTAAGGAGAGTTACAAGTCTCTTACAGAAGCACTTATCCATTCCGGTGCACACTTAGATAGCCGCGTAGAGATCTGCTGGGTTGATAGCGAGGAGATCGAAGAGCGAGGAGCTGAAGCACTCCTTGGGGACTGTGATGGTATCTTGGTTGCGGGTGGATTTGGAAGCCGTGGAGTTGAAGGGAAGATCGAAGCGATCCGTTTTGCTCGTGAGAACAAGGTTCCCTACCTTGGTATCTGTCTTGGAATGCAGCTCACCCTTGTAGAATATGCAAGAAATGTCCTTGGATATGAAGGAGCCAACTCAATAGAGTTCGATGAAGATACAAAATATCCAATGATCTATCTGATAGAAAACTTTATCGATAACAGTGGTCAAAAACAGCTCCGCACTCATACAAGCCCGATGGGTGGTACACTTCGCCTTGGTGAATACCCATGTGATACAAAAGATGGTTCACTCTTACAACAAGCATATAACAGCGCAAAAACGATTTACGAGCGACACCGCCACCGCTATGAAGCCAACCCTGAGTTCAGAGAAGCTCTTGAAAGTGCGGGGATGATCGTAACTGGAGAGAGCAATGGTCTTATTGAAGCTGTGGAAGTAAAAGATCATCCATGGTTCTTAGGTGTACAGTTCCATCCGGAATTTACTTCACGGCTTCAATCACCAAATGCTTCTATATTGGCATTTGTCAATGCATCCCTAAACGCAACACATGAAGCATAGCGATGCAACTGCTAGATCTCTCTAGCATAGAAGCCATTTTAGAAAAAAGACTCCAAGATGGTGAAAAAAAACTCTCTGACATTCCACACCCTTCTTTGCTCCATGATGGAGAAAAAACCGCAAAACGATTGGCTCGAGCGATCAAAAACAAAGAAAAGATCACCCTTATAGGGGATTATGATGTTGATGGAGTGATCTCTACTGCTATCGTTATTGATTTTTTTCGTCAAATCGATGCACAGATCACAGCGATCATCCCAAATAGATTTCGTGATGGGTATGGAGTTAATGCTACTGTTTTAGAAAGAGTCGATGCAGATGTTATCCTAACAGTCGATAACGGTATAACAGCATCAGAAGCAGCCAATATTTGTCTTCAAAGAGGGATAGACCTTCTTATAACAGATCATCACACTCCCCAAAAAGAACTACCAAAAGCCTACTCCATAGTCGATCCAAAACTTTCTACATGTAAATATCCTTTCAAAGAGATATGTGGTGCAGAAGTGATCTGGTTAGTGTTAGCGTTAGTAAAAAAAGAGCTAGGTATCGAAGTCAATATGCGAAGTTTTGTCGATCTTTTAGCTATTGCCATCATCGCCGACATCATGCCTCTGGTAGACATAAACCGTACACTTGTCAAAGATGGGCTAAAAGCCCTTATAACATCCTCTCGCCCTGCTTCGATCATCATTCGTGATTTTTTAAATAAAAAACAGATTTCAAGTGAAGATATAGCCTTTATGATCGCACCAAGACTCAATGCCGCAGGAAGATTGGAAGATGCTTCTTTGGCACTTTCATTTATCACAGCAACATCAACACAAGAAGCATATAAAGCGTTTGAAAAACTTTGTGCTCTTAATGATTATAGAAAAGAGATAGAAGCCGAAGTAACCAAAGAGGCTATGGAGATGATGAACGAAGATGACGCTGTAATCGTTGTTGCCAAAGAAGGATGGCATGAAGGAGTTGTAGGGATCGTTGCTTCAAGACTGGTGGAGCATTTTTCCAAACCTGCGATCGTTTTAAGTATAAATGATGCTACGGCAAAAGGAAGTGCAAGAAGTTTAGGGGAAGTAGATATCTTTGAATTGATATCAAAAAACAAAGCTTACCTGACAAAATTTGGCGGGCATAAGATGGCAGCTGGTCTAAGCTTAGAAGAAAAAAACATAGCACTTTTTAAAGAAGCAATCAACAAAGATGCGAAACAAATCCCAAAAGAGTTCTTTATTGCTAAAGAAAATATCCTTGGGATGTTAGATAGCAAAGCAATAGGATTTAAACTTTTGGAACTTTTAGAAAAGTATGAACCTTATGGAGAAGGAAATGAACGACCAAAGTTTTTAGCAAAAGAAGTTCCTATAGAATCTATTCGAACCTTTGGAGTAGATAATGCACACTGTCGCATAAGAGTACGTTTTCATCTTCATGATACTTCAACTCATGAACTTGTTTTATTTCGCCAAGTTCTAACTGAACAAAAACAGCTTACATGTAGTTTTAGTGTAAATAAAAATGAATTTAACAATAACATATATCTACAACTCCTAGTAAACAAAATCTACAATTAAGAATATTTACTATATAATTTCAAAAAAACAAGGTTCTTTATGTCTGAAAAAGAAACAAATATCCAATATATTCCTGTTCAACCAATACAACCAGAGTGTCATGAGGATGAAATTGACCTGAGAGATTTAGTTAAAACAATTATTAACTATAAAAATTTTATTCTTTTCTTTACACTTACTATAACGATAATATCACTTATATATACTTATTTAAAGTACAAAACACCTATTTATAATGGAAATGTAACAATAGAAATTGGAAAAGCTTTAACATCTGAAGGAAAGCTAATCCCTATAGATAATACACATACACTTTCTAATATTCTTCCTAAACTATATAATGTTTCTGCAACTATTCCAAAACGTACTTCAAATATTATAATCCTTCAAAAAAAAGATGTTAATAAACAGAAAATATCAAAAGAACTTAATAAAGCTGTAAAATTTATTTTATCTAGAAATCAACAATTATCATCTTATTTTGAGAAAATAATACCAACTCAACAAGTAGGAAATATCCAAATATCTAAACAACCAACAAAAAAGAAGCTTATTATCATAGTTGCATTTATAACTGGTTTTATCCTTTCTATATTTCTTGTATTTTTTATAGAATTTATAAAGAACTTTAAAAATGAGGAAGAACAATCCAAGATATAAAACAAAGCTTCCTCTATTTTTACAACCAAAAACGGTATGCTCAAGCACTTTTGATAGCAAACCGTTTTCCTGAACTACAAAACACTCCTCAATATCAAGAACTCCAAAAAGACTTTACGCAAAGATTTGCTTTAGCTGCTTTATATGTCAAAAAAGGGGATATCCAAAGAGCAAAGGAGATCATCGGTGAATTTGGGCGTATAGAGGAAAAACAGATCTTGGTTGCCTTACTTCTACAACATAAAGAAAGATTTTTAGAATTTATCCGTTACAGTGTTTATGGAGATGTGATCAAAGCTTATGAAATAGCGAAAGAAGATCCAAGATACCAAAAACTCTCCTTGTATAAACAGATCATCCAACAAATAGAAAAAACACTTCAACGCATCAGTGAGGCTATAGATCATTTGGAGTTTTCGATAGAACCGATACTCAATGAGATGATGATCTATCCCAAAACAAAAGAGATGTTTTTCAAACTTCAAGAAGCAAAACAACTCCAAGATATAATACACAACGGTTCTTTAGATGAAAGCTTCACATTTATCGAAAAATGTCTTACATGTAAAGAAAATATCCTCGCAGTAAAACTACAGCAACAATGGTATGAAACACTTCAAAAAAGTGAATCACTCTCTCTCAATGGAGAGTTTGATCTTCTTCTAGCAACACTTCAGAACTATTTACATGTAAAAAGCAAAACAAAACAGATCACACACTTGCTAAAAAAAGCCGCAAGAGTAAAGATACAAAAACAAATCGATAACAATAACTTTAAAGAAGCAGAACAAAATATCTACTGGTATATCGAAACATTTGAAAAAGATCTCCTTTTTGAAGAACTTATGCAAGAGTTTGAAAAAAAAAGCAAGATCACTCTTGCACTCACAATCCAACCAAAAGAAGACTCATGCCAACAGAAGTCACAACTCTTTACCAACACTTAAAAAAACTTGATCTTTTAAAACATTCTCCAACCTACTGGTGGCCAAACTACGGTACTTTTGAAGTGATCATAGGAGCAATCCTTACACAAAACACCACATGGAAAAATGTAGAAAAAAGCCTACAAAACCTACAAAAGCATACTACATTGGAAAACTTTTTGCAACTTGATGAAGAAACATTAAAAAATGCTATAAAACCAAGCGGTTTTTACAATCAAAAAGCACCAAGACTGCTCCAACTTGCCAAAAACATCAAAAAAGATTTTGGAAGTTTTGAAGAGTTTACATGTAAAGTCTCAAAGGAGTGGCTATTAGAGCAAAAAGGGATAGGTGAGGAGAGTGCAGATGCAATCCTTTGTTATACCTGTAAAAGAGGGATTATGGTGGTTGATAGCTATACAAAAAGAACTCTTTGCGAATTTAACATTCATTTTAAAACATATAAAGAATATCAGGCTTTTTTACAAGATATAGAATGCAAAACAACCATTGAGGACAAAGCGCTTTTTTATGCACGATTTCACGGGATGTTCGTGGAATATCAAAAACTTAAAAAATATGGTACAATAAGAAAATAATTTTTCAAAAGGTCCATCGTGATAAAAAAGTGTTTATTTCCAGCAGCAGGATATGGAACAAGGTTTCTTCCAGCAACTAAAGCGATCCCAAAAGAGATGCTTCCTGTCCTTACCAAGCCACTCTTACAATATAGTGTCGAAGAAGCGATCAGTGCGGGATGTAAGATCATGGCGATCGTTACCGGTCGTGGAAAAAGAGCTATAGAGGATCATTTTGATATCTCTTATGAACTTGAACACCAGATAAAAGGGACTTCAAAAGAGTACTACCTTACAGAGGTGCGTTCCGTGATAGAAAAATGTACTTTTACCTACACAAGACAAATAGAGATGAAAGGTTTAGGACATGCGATCCTTAGCGGTGAAGCGCTTATGGGACGTGAAGAAAGTTTTGCTGTAATTTTAGCTGATGATTTATGTGATAATGGTGATGGGAAAACAGTACTATACCAAATGGCAGAAGTACATAAACACTATCCGGATAAATGTATTATTGCCATAGAAGAAGTACCAAAAGAAGAAACAAATAAATACGGAATCATAGACGGCAAAGAGATAGAAAAAGGGCTTATAGAAGTTACAGATATGATTGAAAAACCAGACCCTAAAGATACACCAAGCAACTGTGCCATTATTGGAAGATACATTCTTATACATGAGATTTTTGATATTTTACGAGAAACAAAACCGGGAAAAGGTGGGGAAGTTCAGATAACCGATGCACTTTTAGAACTTGCAAAACAAGGTAAAGTTTTAGCATACAAGTTTCAAGGTCAACGCTTTGACTGCGGAAGTGTCGATGGGTTTGTCAAAGCAACAAATTATTTTTATCAGAGGAACAAATAGATGAAAATAGCGATCGCAGGAACAGGTTATGTAGGTCTTAGCAACGGACTGCTTTTAGCTCAAAACAATGATGTTATAGCAGTAGATATCATCCCTGAAAAAGTAGAGATGTTAAATAACAAACAATCTCCGATAGAAGATAAAGAGATAGAAGAGTTTTTACAAAGAGATGATATCAACTTCGAAGCAACACTCGATAAAGAAAAAGCATATAAAGATGCCGAGTACATCATCATCGCAACCCCTACAGACTATGATCCTATCACCAACTACTTCAACACAAAAAGTATAGAGTTTGTTATATCTGATGTACATTCTATCAACCCTGATGCAACCATGGTGATCAAATCCACTATCCCTGTAGGTTATACAAAAAGTGTACGAGAAAAATTTGATACAAACAATATCATCTTCTCACCTGAATTTTTACGAGAGGGAAAAGCACTTTATGACAACCTTCACCCAAGCCGTATAGTAGTAGGAGAGCAAAGCAAACGTGCAGAAATATTTGCCAAACTTCTTCAAGAGGGAGCTATAAAAAAAGATATACCGACTCTTTTTACAAACTCAACCGAAGCAGAAGCGATTAAACTCTTTGCAAATACATACCTTGCTATGCGTGTAGCATTTTTCAATGAACTTGACTCATACGCAAAAGCACATAACCTTGATGCAAAACAGATCATAGAGGGGATGGGTCTTGATCCTCGTATAGGGCTTCACTATAACAATCCAAGCTTTGGATATGGAGGATACTGCCTACCAAAAGACACCAAACAGCTTCTTGCTAACTTTGCGGATATCCCTCAAGCACTTATCGGTGCTATCGTGGATTCTAACTACAAGAGAAAAGAGTTTATCGTTGAAGATATCATCAAAGAACTTG
>Ga0256828_1002137_pt1 | contig 11952 bp, 11 predicted proteins | sample CV88metaG_FD_185993 | JGI IMG/M metagenome (GOLD analysis project Ga0256828, IMG submission 185993) | Hydrothermal vent microbial communities from East Pacific Rise, Pacific Ocean - CV88 | ecosystem: Environmental > Aquatic > Marine > Hydrothermal vents | place: Pacific Ocean: East Pacific Rise... | reverse complement strand
CTGAAGGTGTAGCAGTATTTGCATCTGGTCAGTATACTATTATGGAAGGGTACGCTGCTCAAAAAATGATGAAGGGTGGATTTAGATCAAATGCGATCGATCCAAATGCTCGTCACTGTATGGCATCAGCGGTTGTTGGTTTTTATCAAACTTTTGGTATCGATGAGCCTTCTGGATGTTATGATGATATCGAACTTACAGATACAATTGTTACTTGGGGTTCAAATATGGCAGAGATGCACCCGATCCTCTGGTCCCGTGTAACTGATAGAAAATTAAGTGATCCTGAAAATGTAAAAGTTGTAAATATTCAGACTTATACACACCGTACTTGTGACTTGGGTGACTTTAACATCATCTTTAGACCAAATACTGACCTTGCACTTTGGAACTACCTTGCTCGTGAGATCGTATACAATCACCCTGAAGCTATTGATTGGGATTTTATCAAGAAAAATATTATTTTTGCAGCTGGTCCTGTAAATATTGGTTATGGTTTTAGACGTGCAGGTGAGAAATCTGTGACTCCAGTTCGTCCTGATGGTAGTGCTGGTAAATACGATGCTAAAGAAATGGAAATTTATAACAAAGAGATGCAAAAAACTGTATCTGAATTAGAAGGGCCTGCATTAGAGCCGTATGGTTATAAAGCTGGTGATGTTATGCATAATACTCCAGGTACTTTAAAACACTGGGAAATCTCTTTTGAAGAGTATAAAAAATCTTTAGCTCCTTATACACTTGATTATACTGCAGAACTTTGTAAAGGTGATCCAGATGAGTCAATTGAAAGCTTTAAGAAAAAATTACAAGATTTAGCAGCACTTTATATTGAAGATGGTAGAAAAGTTGTAAGTTTCTGGACTATGGGTATGAATCAACATACACGTGGTACATGGGATAATACTTTATCTTACAATGTTCACTTTATGCTTAACAAACAAGCACGTCCAGGTTCTGGAGCATTCTCTTTAACTGGTCAACCTTCTGCTTGTGGTACAGCACGTGAAGTTGGTACATTTGCTCACCGTTTACCGGCTGACTTAATGGTTAAAAACCCTAAACACAGAGCAATTACAGAGAAAAAATGGCATATTCCTTCTGGAACATTAAACCCTGTCGGTAACCAACACATTATGAAAATCCACCGTGATATCGAGGATGGTGTTGTTAAATTTGCATGGGTAAATGTTTGTAATGCATACCAAGATTCTGCGAATGCAAAACACTGGGTAAAAGCTGCACGTGAGATGGATAACTTCATCGTTACATCTGATGGTTATCCGGGAATTTCTGCAATGGTATCTGATCTTATCTTACCATCTGCAATGATCTATGAAAAATGGGGTGCTTATGGTAATGCAGAGCGTCGTTCACAACATTGGAGACAACAGGTACTTCCTGTAGGACATGCAATGAGTGATACATGGCAGTGGGTTGAACTTTCAAAACGTTTCACTGTTGATGATCTATGGGGACCATATACTCTAAGAAATGGTAAAAAACTTGCTGATGTTCGTCAAAAAGCATATGATATGGGTTATAAACCAGATACTACAATGTTTGAGATTCTTTATGCTAATGAAAGAGCTAAGAAAAATTATCCACTTGCACTAGATCAATTCCCACAAAAAGGGTATGATAACTCTGAATGTATCGGTGATGCAAGAAATGTTGAAGGTAGTGATGGAAAAGTCTTTAAAGGTTATGGTTTCATGATTCACCAATATCTTTGGGAAGAGTATGCTTCATTTGGTCGTGGTCATGGTCATGACTTGGCAGATTTTGTTACTTACCATAAAGTTCGTGGACTTAAATGGCCTGTTGTTAATGGTAAAGAGACTGCGTGGAGATTTAATGTTAACTTTGACCCGTATGCGGCAAAACATGCAAAAGAGAATGGTAGAGGTAGTGAATTTGCATTCTATGGTCCACTTGCAAAAGCATTACCACATGGTAACTTAACTGGTGTTCAAGATAAAAAGAAAAAACCATTAACTGACAAAGCAAAAATATTTGCTCGTCCATATATGGATCCACCAGAAATGCCGGATGAAGAGTATAACTTATGGTTGTGTACAGGTCGTGTGTTAGAGCACTGGCACTCAGGAACAATGACTATGCGTGTACCAGAACTTTATCGTGCAGTTCCAGAAGCATTAGTTTATATGAACCCAGATGCAGCCAAAGCAAGAGGACTTAAAGATAACGACCTTTGTTGGGTTGAATCTCGTCGTGGTAGAGTTAGAGCTCGTGTTGAAACTCGTGGACGTAATAGACCTCCAAAACCATTAGTATTCGTACCTTGGTTTGATGAGCGTGTATTTATTAATAAAGTTACACTTGATCAAACATGTCCAATGTCTAAACAGACAGACTTTAAAAAATGTGCTGTTAAAATTTATAAAGCATAATTTTAAAAAGAAGGAAGTGTTATTTTGAGTAACCATTCAAAAGCAAAAAAACCAGTCAGCGACAGAAGAAAATTTATTTTTGGCATGGCTCGTGGTGTTGGATATGCAGCAATAGGTGGAATGGTATGGAGTGCATACCTTGATGAAGCAAAAGCTTCACCACTGACACTGCGTCCACCTGCAGCTATAGATGAAAAAGATTTTTTGAAGACTTGTATCAAGTGTGGTTTATGTGTTGAAGCATGTCCGTATGACACGTTGAAACTTGCAAAACCAGGTGATCATAAGCCAATAGGGACACCATTTTTTATACCAAGGGAAATTCCTTGCTATATGTGTGAAGATATTCCATGTGTTCCTGTCTGTCCAAGTGGAGCACTCGATGAATCAAGTGTTACAGTTGATGGTCACCTTGATATCAACACTGCAGATATGGGGCTTGCTGTTATTGATGAGAATAGTTGTATTGCTTTTTGGGGAATTCAATGTGATGCTTGCTACAGAGCTTGTCCAATTTTAGGAGAGGCAATAACTGTTGAATATTCTAAGAATGAAAGAACCGGTAAACATGCATTTCTAAAACCTATTGTTCATGCTGATGCGTGCACAGGGTGTGGAATGTGTGAACAGGCTTGTGTGACTGAAAAACCTGCAATTTTTATCTTACCACGTGAAGTGGCGATGGGAAAAGCTGGTAGTCATTACATTAAAGGCTGGGACAAAAAAGATGAAGCAAGACTTAAAGATGCTCATGCGATCCATACGACAACAAATGTGAGTAGAAAAAAGGCTGTAGATAAGCTTAATGCTGGATTTGAAGGTTTATTAGATGAATAAGATATGGAATAACTATAGATATCTCATTCTACGACGTTTTACGCAGATTGGAATTTTGGTTCTTTTCTTTGGTGCTAATGCGTGGGGATGGAAGATACTTGAAGGAAATCTAAGTACATCTAAAATCTTTGGGATTATTCCTATGAGTGATCCGTATGCAGTATTGCAGATGGTAGCAGCTGGTGCTGTTGTTGCAACAGATCTACTTTTAGGGGTAGCTGTTGTGGTACTTTTTTATTTTATAGTTGGTGGACGTGCATTTTGTTCTTGGGTTTGTCCAATCAATATGGTTACAGATAGTGCAAATTGGCTTAGACGTGTGTTTGATATAGATAGAGCACAACTTCAAAAACAACCAATTAGCAGAAATACGCGATATTGGGTACTAGGAATTAGTATTATAGTATCGGCAGTGATGGGTTTAGCAGCTTTTGAATTTATATCTCCTATTTCAATGTTACATCGTGGCATTGTCTTTGGAATCGGATTTGGTTGGGCTGCGATACTTATCATTTTTTTATTTGATATGTTTGTGCTTAAAAATGGTTGGTGTGGTCATATTTGTCCTTTAGGTGGTTTTTATTCACTTTTAGGAAAGTTTAGTTTTATTAGAGTACATCACATAGAAGAAAATTGTACTCTTTGTATGAAATGTAAAGTAGTTTGTCCTGAAAAACAAGTGCTTCATATGATAGGTAAAGAGTCAATTCCTGTACTTTCAGGGGAGTGTACAAATTGTGCACGCTGTATTGAAGTATGTGATGACGATGCTTTACGATTCTCAATAAGAGATTTGATTCAAAATAAAAAAACGGGAGAGTAAAATGAAAATTTTAACAAAAATTACGATAGGTCTAGCTGCTTCAGCTTTGCTTCTAGTTGGATGTAATGGTTCAAGTGCAGAAGCAAAAGCTGAAAAAAGTGTTGTTAAACCAACAATTACTGAGGCTAATTTAGGGTATAGAGGAACAGATGATCTTTTAAAAGAAGATGTTGTTCCACCAAAAGTAGCATACCATTCTGCTGCACCTGGTACATCAAAAAAGATTGCTAGAGCATTTCAAGATGCTCCACCAATGATTCCACATGACACAACAGGTTTATTACCTATTACAAAAAATAATAATGCTTGTTTAGGATGTCATATGCCAGATGTTGCTGCATCTATGGGTGCAACTCCGATTCCAATTTCACACTTTACAAACTTTAGACCAAAAACAGCGGTTGTTGGTGATGAAATTCTTAAAAATGGTAAAGTAGTTAAAAATACTTCATCAGAGAAATTGGCAAATGTTTCTATTCACGTAGATAAAAATGAACAACATTTATATGCAGGTAGATATAATTGTTCACAATGTCATGCTCCACAGGCGACAAATAGCTTAGTTGATGAAAATCATTTTAGACCGGTATATACTGCTCCAGATGGTGCTTCAAAATCATCTTGGAATCAGTCTAAATGGATGCAACACATCGATACTGCTAAGTAATCAACATATGGAAAGAAGAGAGCTTTTTAGCTTTCTTTCTTCCTCTGTAAAAGAGGGACTAAGAGAGAAAAAAGAGAAAGATGTTGTTTTAAGACCGCCATACTATAAAGATATCGATGCTTTTGCCACAGAGTGTCAAAACTGCGAAGGGGAATGTGCCTCTTTGTGTCAAGAGCAAGTTATAGTGATAACAGAAGATAAGACTCCTGAGTTGGTTTTTAATTCTCGAGGATGTACATACTGTGATGAATGTGCTATTGGATGTCCAAGTGATGTACTACTTGTTGAAAATAAACGTCTTATTGAAGCACAGATTGTTATAAATAAAAATAGATGTTTAAGTTGGCAGGGTGTTATGTGTTTTTCATGTAAAGATCCATGTTTAGATGAGGCGATAGATTTTAAAGCTATGTTCATGCCTGAGATCAATGATAAGTGTACAAACTGTGGTTTTTGTATAGGACGTTGTCCTGCAGATGCTATAGATATTTTAAAAGTGAGTTAATATAATGAAGTATATAATTTTAATTTTGATTTTCCTTACAACTCTTTATGGTAAGAGTCTTAGTGAACCGCAGTACATTTATAAGGTTCCTTCAGGTCTTGTAACTGATGTCTTAACACATGAAGATAAACTTTTTGTTTCTACAGATGTTGGAAATATAGAGATATTTGATATAAAGAGTAAAGCAAAGCTTCAGAGTATACAGCTTGATAAGATTCAAGATTTTATGGGTGATGATGTAAACTCAAAGATTTTTTCACTTGATATGTTGGATGGTAAATTATTAATTCTTTCACAGGATAGTGGAGGTTATAGTCGAGTTCATCTTTTCCATGATGGTAAACTTACACAAATTATTTCCAAAGAGGATAGACTAAATATCATTAAAGCAAAGTTTATTAATAATGAAAGTATTGTCATTGCACTTATTAGTAATGATATTATTTCTTTTGATATGCAATCAAAAAAGAAAAATTGGGTAACACAGGCTTCAATGTCTAAATTTTCAAGTTTTGCTTTAAATAATGATAGAAGTTTGGTTGCTATTGCAGATGAGAGTGGTGATGTTCATATTCTTTCTACAAAAGATGGAGCAAAGGTCAAGACTTTAACAGGAGAAAATGTAGACAATATCTTTAGTATTGCTTTTCGTAAAGAGACTGTTCTTACTGGAGGACAAGATAGACGAGCAGCTGTGTATGATGTGAAAACTGGAAGTGGGTATCATAAATCTTCTAATTTTTTTGTGTATGGAGTAGGTCTCAGTCCTAGTGGGAAAATTGGGGCATATAGTAGTGATCTGAAAAATGATGTAACACTTTTTTATACAAAAACAAGAGAGCCAATAGCAAAATATAAATCAAATAAAGCTATTGTTAACAGTATCTATTTTATTAATGAAAAAGAGTTTTTTATAAATAGTAGTTCTAATATTGTTGGTTACTATAAAGTTAAATAAGAGGAGTTTTGCAATGATAGAATTTAGTGAGAGTGAATTTTTGGTAGAGACAGAAGTTCCTGAAGATGAGTTAATTATTTCTCGTACAGATCTTGCAGGCAAGATAACTTATGCAAATGAGACTTTTTGTGACATTAGTGGCTATAATGAAGATGAACTTATTGGCAAATTACATAATATTGTAAGACATCCGGATATGCCAAGTGCTGCTTTTGAAGATCTATGGAGTACTATAAAATCTGGTAAACAGTGGGTTGGTATCGTTAAAAACATGAGAAAAGATAAAGGTTTTTACTGGGTGGAAGCAATTGTCTCAGGTGTTTATAAAAATGGGGAATTAGTTGAGTATAAATCACTTAGAACGCCGATTTCTTATGAGACAAAACTTAAATATCAAAGATTGTATGATAAAATGCGTGCTGAGAATAATGAAAAGATTAGAAAAGTAATTTACGAATAAAAAGGATGAATATATGAATATATCAAGTATTGTAGTACAGACACTACCAAAATTTTTAGATGAGGTTGTTGAAAGTTTAAAAAGTTGTGAAGTATGTGATTATCACATGCATGATGAAAAAGGGCGTGTCATTATTACTATTGAGGGTGAAGATGTAAGTGAAGAGCTTGGAAAACTTAAAGTTATTGAAGCTATTCCTCATGTTATTGCTGCAGATATGCAAATGGCATACTCTGAAGATGAACTTGATGCAAACATTAAAGTTATTAATGAAAGTGATGCTGTGCCAAACCTTTTAAAAGATGAAAATGTAGATATTGATAGAGTTACATATCATGGAGATTTAAAGAAAAAGGATAGTCAACTGCAGGAATTTGCAAAAAGTTTAAGTAATCCTGATGGAGTTGAATAATGGCTGGTGTTGTTTTTACTTCCACAATTAAACTTAACGAGAATGGTCAGTGGTTTATTGAGTTAGAGGATGCTATAGATCCTGATGACAGACGTATAGAAATTTGTTCTGATTTAGATGAGTATGAAGCAAAAATAGAAGAAATGGGTTCTGAATATGGTGGGCATATTGACGAAGTTAAATGGCTTAAAGATGATAATGTTCCTCCTGTAGTGGTTGATGAGATAAGAGTTAAAATGGCTGAACAGCGTGCAAAAATAGAAGAAAAACTGGGCGAACCAATTACCCCTGTCGCTGAGAAAAAAGAGGAGTAGTTTGATACTACACCCTTTCTATTCTTATATATTTACTATTTTAGTAGTAAATATATAAGAGTGAAATTAATAAAAGTCATTAGCATAAAAGCGCGTTTATAGAATAAAAGGGGAGATTTTTCTATAAGTGGAGCATCTTTAATGAAATAAGGTTTTACTTTTTCAGGATGTGTGAGTTCATAGTGCATTTCAGAATAATGTGAATAGCGTTGATTTTTATCTATAGCAATAGATCTCATTATGACTGAATCAAGCCAGTCTGGAATATTCTTATTAAAAGAACTTGGCTTCTTAGCTTCTTTAAATGATGGGTTTTGAAATGGTTCAATTTCACCATAAGGATATTTACCTGTAAGTGCCACGTAAAGTGTTACACCAATTGCAAAAGTTTCTGTTGTTTCACTTATTGTTTCTCCTAGAAATCTTTCAGGTGCTAAAAAACTTGGAGTTCCTGCTTTTGAATCAGTTGAAAATATCTCTGTAATACTTCCAAAATCTATGATTTTAAATTCTAAATTTTCATCATTGTCCTTTGCGATCATAATATTTTGTGGTTTAATGTCACCATGCACAAGATCATATTTGAGTAGAAATTGAGACATCTTTAAAAGTGTTGATGCAAGTTCAACACTATCATCAATTGTCAATTGTTTATGTGTGAGGTAATGATCGAGATCTTCACCTTTAAAGAGTTGCATTACATAGTAGCGCTTTGTTCGTGTTTTTGGAATAACAGCCTTTGGAAAAAAATCAGCTTTAAGACGTTTTGCATTCCATGCTTCTTTCACAAAAAGGTCTAAAAGTGCTTCATCATCTATAGCTTCATAAGGAGCGAATTTTAGAACATAATCTTTTGTTTTCTTATGAACAAGCCATGTTCGTTCATTTTGGATGAGTGGTTTGATGAGTTCATAGCCATCAATAATCTGTTCTTTTCTTAAAATTTGTGGAATTTCTAATTTTTGACGTCGGAGTGTTGCATACTCATCTGCTTTTAAAATTTCTACAATTACGGCAGTTGTGTCATCTGGGAGATTATCTTCTTTAAATTTACTTGCTTTTTTTACAAGTGCGTGAGCATTACCTAATTGCATTTCCTTGCTTAATTTCTCTTCATTTAAAACATTATAAAGTCCATCGCTGCATAAGAGTATTTTGTCATTTTTTTGAATTATATTTTCAAAATAGTATGGTTTTGTATCAGAAGATATACCAATTGCCTGTGTGAGAACATTTTCATAACCTTCTTCATCCATGGCATGATCAAAAGAGAGTTGCGTGAGCTTATCATCTCTATATAAATATACTCTGCTATCTCCAACATTGGCACCATAGAGACGGTTTCCTTGTATAACAACAATAGTTAGTGTCGTTACAAGTTCGGGAGATTCATAATTAATTTGAGATTCTTGATATAAGATAGCATTAATAGATTCTATAAAAGTTTTTATTGATTTTTCAATGCTCCATGATTTTGGACGTATTTTAAAGTTGTTCATGAGATGTGAAGTTGTACGTTTCGCTGCAGCAGCACCTTCAAGCGCACTGCCTACACCATCACAAACTATGGCAACTGTTAGATCACCAATTGTTTTTACATCATAAAAATCATCTCCAGTGAGTTCTTTACCTTTTGCTAAAGAAAAACCGGAAAATTTAATATTGGCAGCAGACATAATTAGATTCTACCACCTGCAGCAACACCCCATGTAGTCCTCCATCTTGTTTTGACAAGTGATATACCTGCAATTGCGACTAAAACTATACCTGAAAATATCATAAACCCAGCACTATAACCGTTAAATGCCTCTTTTGACCAACCAAGTGTCTGCACTAAAACTGTACCACCAATACCACCAGCAGCACCGATAAGTCCTGTCATAATACCGATATCCTTACCAAAACGTTGCGGAACAAGTTGAAAAACAGCACCATTTGCCATACCCAGGGAAGCCATAATAAAAAATAAAACTGCAATAGCTATCCAAAAAGGTAAAGATACTAAAGCGTTAATCAGTGCTAAAATAGTAACGATACCAAAGAAGATATAAAGAGATTTTACACCACCCATTTTATCTGCAAGACCACCACCGACAGGACGTAAAATTGCTCCTGCAAAAATTGTTAGTGCTCCAAAGTATCCTGCAATGACTTTAACATTAGGCTCATCGAAAACATTAAGACCAAAAGCAGACATATCTGCTTGGTAGGTATTCATAAGATAAACTTTCATATAATTTGCAAAACCAACAAAGCCACCAAAACTTACAGCATAAAAAAGTCCAAACCACCATGTGTCTTTATCTCGAAGAAGTTTAAGATAGTCTTTTACTTTTTTAGGACGTGGAATATAAACTTCTTTAGGAGCATCTTTTGCTAAAAAGGTATACATTACAAATATAAATGTTGAGAGTACACCACCAACAAGAAAAACTGCCTGCCATCCCCAAATTTCTGCAATTTTTGGAGCAAAAAGAAAATCAAGAACAACACCGACATTTCCGGCACCTGCAATTCCAAGAACAACACCCTGAAGTTTTGGAGGATACCACTGCCCAGCTTGAGGTAGAGCAACTGCAAAAGATGCTCCTGCAAAACCAAGACCTAGAGCGACAACTAGAAGTTCGTTATATGTGATATGTTCACCTCTGAAAAATGCATAAAAAAGTACTGAAATGACAATAGACTGAGCTGCTAATGCTGTTTTTTTAGGGCCAAACTTATCAACACCAAAACCAAGAACGATACGAAGTAGAGCTCCTGCTAAAATAGGAATTGAAAGTAGTGTTGCTTTTTGTGAGGGACTCATTAAAAATCCGCTTGCTGCGTGAAGTGATTCTGCAATTTCTGTTGAGAGTGGACCGAGCATTGTCCAAACCATAAAACTAAAATCAAAATATAAAAATGCTGCAAAAAGTGTTTTTGCATCACCTTGACCTTTGAGGGCTTTAAAATTTGCCATAAATATAACTCCTGGTTGATTGATGGTGATATTATAGTGTAAAAGATCAGTGGTGTTTCTAATTCTTTGATTAAAAAATATACAGCATTAAAAAATCGTATGATTAAAAAATAAACACATAGTTTAGAATATATGTAGAATTATTGATATATATCAAGCTTAATAATTAATCGTTTTACTAGAATTTCAGTAAATTTTGAAGGAGAAACAAAATGACATTTACAAACTCTGCTGAGTTGTTGTCTTTTCACTGGGTTGCATATACTATCTATGCTGCAATGATTATTTCTGTTGTTGCATGGTTTGGATATAACCTCACGCGAAAAGATGCGAAATCGGTTTTTCGTATACCATTTTACTGGTATATGGCATTTTTAGTTGCAGGTGGTGTTGGACACCATATATTTACATACAATACAATTCCGTGGGTATCACAGGATATTGATAGACACAATATCAAGCCTGATGCCAAGTATGAATTTGAAATTCAAAACCATAAATGGATAGGCTTACCAAAGCAGATAGTTATTCAATGTGGTCAGACTATTGAGTTTGATGTACACAGTCGTGATCTTGTGTATGGTTTTGGTCTTTTTCGTCAAGATGGTTCTATGGTAATGCAGATGCAGGTTAATCCTGGAACAGATGTCAATGGTATACTTGATTCTAATGATATACTTTGGACTTTTCATCACAATGGTCTATTTGATTTGACATCGACTGAATATTCGGGACCAAAGCAGTATAGTGAAGATGGCAAAGATTTAATGATGGTCAAACATTTTGTAAAAGTAGTTGGCTGTAATGATAATGGGGGTATCCAATGAGTTATGTAGATAAATTGCTAAATGGTACAAATTTTGATCATACAAGTTTAAATGCTTTACAAAAAGTGACATTACGACCTGTTGTTATGGCATTTTTATTTTATGGGCTTGTCGCAATAGAGGGGATGATTATGCGTATGGTTGAGGTAGGGCATGTTCCGCTTAATCCTTTACCTGAAATGTTTTTTCATCCAGAGCATTTCTTTTCAATTATGACCGTGCATCCCATTGTAGGTATATTTGGTTCTACTTATCAGTTGGTTTTTGCAGCATTTACATTTTTAGTCCCGTATTTGACGAAAAAGCCACTTTATAGTGTTAAGCTTGCTAACTGGACATGGTTGCTGATCACATTAGGTACAGCTTTGGCATGGATTGCTGCTTTTGTATGGCAGTATGCACCATTATATACGCTTTATTGGCCACTTCCTGCTGATACACATCAGTTTAGTGTTATCGGTGGTATTGTATTTATCATTGGTGTTGCATTAATCATGGCAGGTACACTGGGTTTTATCTATAATATCTATGCAACTATCTTTGCTCGTGTTGGTATTCATAAAAATAAAACGACAAAAGAGCTTCTGATCTCTGGATTTGGTATTGATGGATTTTTAAACTTGATGAATAAATTGCGTGGAAAACAGCCTTACACCAAAGAACCGGCACTTGCTCTTCCTGTGGTTGCAATTTTTCGTGGTACGGTGGATACGTTTTTAGATGCATTAGTAATCTTGGGAGCAGGTATTTTAATTTTAGTGTATTTGGTTTTT
>Ga0256828_1002133_pt1 | contig 11968 bp, 12 predicted proteins | sample CV88metaG_FD_185993 | JGI IMG/M metagenome (GOLD analysis project Ga0256828, IMG submission 185993) | Hydrothermal vent microbial communities from East Pacific Rise, Pacific Ocean - CV88 | ecosystem: Environmental > Aquatic > Marine > Hydrothermal vents | place: Pacific Ocean: East Pacific Rise... | reverse complement strand
AGTGTGGTTCAGACATGGTCATCAAAAACGGTCGTAACGGACAGTTCTTGGCATGTAGCAACTACCCAGAGTGTAAAAACACTAAAAGCATCCAGGTTGAAGAGAAAGTAAGTGAAACTCCATGTCCTGACTGTGGCGGTAAGATAAGCCTTAAAAACTCTCGTCGTGGACCGTTTTGGGGATGTGAGAACTACCCTGAGTGTAAGTTTATCTCGAAGTTTGAACCAACAACTATCAAGTGTAAAGAGAAAGGCTGCAGCGGCGTTTTAGCACCTCGTACATACAGAAACAAAGAGGTTTATGAGTGTGTGAAATGTAAAGCACGTACGCCTCGTGAAGAGATTGATAAAGAGTCATAAAATAAACATCCTTTCATAAATTTACATAAAACCTGACTCTTTTTTATGTAAATTTTTATGCTTCATGCTATACTACTCTTACAAGAAATCTATAAAGAGTGAACCATGAAGCATAAATATCTACTCTATTCTTCTTTTTTCTCTCTTTTTCTAAACAACTTAGATGCAGTAGAGATTACAAAAGAGAATCTTTTTGACATCAATTTAGAAGATCTCACACAAATCCCTATCAGCTCTACTGTAAACAGATATGAGACAGATGCATCCAAAAGTGCCTCTGCCGTTACTGTCATCACCCGTGAAGAGATAGAACGTCATGGTTACAAAACACTCGAAGAACTCCTAAGTAATGTTGTTGGCTTTGATAAAGGCTACCATATACGAAGATCACTTGTCTCAAACAGAGGCTTCCTGCAAGATATAAATACAAACTACCTCTTACTTATAGATGGTCACAGACTCAACGAGAGTGCCTACTCCGGCTTTGGAATGGCACAGATCTATCCTATGATGGACAACATCAAACAAGTTGAGATCATTCGAGGTCCAAGTTCAACACTCTGGGGGAGTAGTGCACTCAATGGTATTATCTCCATTACAACGATGGATGCAGCAGATTATGCCTACAGCGAAAGAGAAGAAGGGGTTGTTATTGGCAGTGTTGACTATGAGTTTGAAGAGCAACGCACTATACTCAATGCCACCTATGCAAAAACGACAAAAGATTATGACTTTACATTCTCTACACTCTATTTTGATAGCGATGTAGCACCATCGTACTACTATGGCTTTGGAGTAGCACAAAACACGCCCTACCCAATGCTACAGTCTAACTACAACTTCAACCCAAGCTACCAAATAGACTCAAAACTACGCTATAAAGATCTCACGATACATCTGCAACATACAGACTACAATCGTTACTCCAATGGGGAGACATACAGATATACGGATGAACAAAAAGCTTTAGATCCGGATGTATACAGAGACAGTGATGGTTTTTTTAATCTAGAACAAACCTGGGGTGAGCTAATCTACACACCACAAATAACGCATTCTCTCTCACTAGAGGCAAGAGTCTCTTATGACTACACAAAAAAGACAGAGACAAGAGAGTATCTAGATAACGGCTCTTCATTAACGGGGGCTGTCTACACCGACAAAGGCGTGAGTGCCGAGATTATTTTACACCAAAACACAAACTCCTACCATATACTAGGAGGGCTTTTTGTGCAACAACACAAACTTATCAATGATATCTATCTGCCAAGTAGAGAGTATGTCAGCGTTGATGATAAGACAGTTGCCGGATTTGGGGAGGTGAACTATAAAGGTTTACAAGACTGGATCTTTACTCTTGGCGCACGCTATGAGTATGGAAGCCCAAGAGGTGATAAATATACCTTCCTTCCAAGAGCTATGATCTACCATCAGCTCAATGAAAACAGCTATATCAAGTATATGTACAACACCGGTTCACTCCGTCCAACACTCATAACAACGAGAGACTATGTTGTCACTACTCCTAGATATGGAACATTTTATGCCCAAGGTGCACAAAAATCCCAAAAGAGTTATTCTCACTCTATTCAGACAGGGTATACAACACAAAGAGTCAACCTAACGGCTACACTCTTTTATGACCAGATCAAAGATGTCGTTCTTTGGGGAAACTCAACACCAGTAGGAACAACTGCCGATGGACTCGATATCCGGCTTTGGGAGACAAACCTTGCAGATATCACACAAAAAGGGATAGAACTCGAAGCAAAATGGTACGCTTTAGACAATCTCAATCTCTATGCAACCTATGAGTACGCAAAAGCCACCTATGATAATGAATGGATTGATTATGAAGGTGAACCTATTATCAATGTGGTTGATACCATCACCGATGACTCTTTAGTAATGGCAGGAGCACCGAACCAGACATGGAATCTTGGATATGACTGGGATGTTCGAAGTAATATTTTATGGAACCTTAACTACCACGGTCGTTATGGCGTACTCTCAAGATACCCTGACCCAAACTGGAAAGTGTATGGGTTTGAACACTTTTTTGACACCAATGTACGTATTTTACAGCCATGGTATGAAAACTCTGAGCTTGATCTTTATGTCAAAAACATTACAGACAATCGAGGAAGATTTCCAACAGGAAATGGAGAAGTCGAGACACAAACCGGTAGAGAAATTGGACTCAAATTCAAAATGAGCTTCTAAATTAAGCTATAATACGCAATCTAAAAACAAGTTTTTTTCGAAGGTTTTTGTATGAAGATTGGCATACTCTCAGATACCCACTCACGCAGTGATTTAGCTCAAGAGACGCTCGAGATGCTTTTGCGTGAGGGAGCAGAGTTTATCATCCACGCCGGTGATATTGTAAAAGAGGAGACACTCAAGCTTTTAGCAGCATGTGGTAAGCGTTATATCGCAGTCTATGGGAACAATGATGCCCGACTTGTGCAGTATCATGAGAGCTATAACCTGGTACAAGAACCCTACTACTTCAAACTTGCCGATACAAAGTTCAAACTGATGCATCTACCCCTTTATATGAGCAATGATACCGAAGTTATCATCTTCGGTCATACACATCAGTTTGAAGTAGTGCAAAAAGGCGGTTCACTCTACTTAAATCCTGGTGAAGTCTGTGCCAGAGAGAAGCCTTGGAGTGAAGCGGTCATCCTTGATGTAGAATCAAACAACTTTATAGTAAACTACTATACAAAAAAAGAAAATGAAGCTTTTGTATTGACAAAAGAGTTTACATTTCAAAGGAAAGTCAGTGAGTGAGAAGATATTTTTATGCTCTATCTGTAACATCAACAGTGGAACATGTAATGAAGATTGTAAATTTTGCTCACAGAGTGTGCGCTACAAAGCTGACATTGAGCGCTACAAACAAAAACCCATAGAAGATATACAAAAAGAGGCTCTTGCAGCACAAGAAAATGGTGCTCTTGGCTTTTGTCTGGTTACTGCAGACAAAGGGCTTACCGACAAAACACTTGAGTTTGTCTGTGAAGTAGCCGAGGCTGTACAAAAGGTTGCACCAAAACTGCGCCTTATTGCCTGCAATGGTACAGCAACGCTTAAGCAGCTCAAAACACTCAAAAGTGCCGGTGTAAAAGCCTACAATCATAACTTGGAGACCAGTGAGGCTTTCTACCCGCAGATATGTACAACACACCCGTGGAGTGAGCGTTATGAGACATGCCAAAATGTAAACGAAGCAGGAATGGTGCTCATTAGTGGTGGTATCTTTGGTCTTGGTGAGAGTCAAGAAGATAGAGTATCCATGCTTGAGTCTTTGGCATCACTGAACCCTACAAGTGTTCCTATCAACTTCTACCATCACAACCCGGCTCTGCAACTCTCTCCCAACCCTTTAGAGGTAGAAGAAGCATTAGAGCTTATTCGCCTCACAAGAACGATGCTTCCTGATGCACAACGCATTATGGTTGCAGGTGGGCGTGAGCTTATGTTTGGTGAGCGTCAGGGAGAGATCTTTGAAGCAGGTGCGAACTCCATCGTTATTGGGAACTATCTCACAACTGCAGGACGTGACATGCATAAAGATTTAGAGATGCTTGCATCACTTGGTCTAGAAGTTGCAAGTCAAGTCTAGGCTAAGCAGATGCAACATACTCTAAGCGATAATGTAGTTCTTATTTTTACACTTTCACTTGTAATTATTTTTTCTCCATTTATTGCAAAGCTCTTACGACTTCCAACAACACCTATTGAAATTATACTGGGTTCTGTTCTTGGCTACTTTGGTTTTATCCATGATGAGCACCTCTTTAGTATTGTCGCAGAGCTTGGTTTTTTGTACCTGATGTTTATTGCCGGAACAGAGATCAACCTCAAAAGTGTTGTTAAAACTCCTACTAATACTATTAAAAAAGTAGCCCTCTATCTAACATTTTTATACCTGTTTTCCATTGCATTTTCAATGCAGTTTCATTTAGGAAAGATCTTTATGGTGCTGCTACCACTTATCTCTGTAGGGCTTGTTGCCTCTTTGGCAAAAGAGTATGGTAAAACCCCTTGGATTAACCTCTCGATGACGGTTGGTGGTATTGGTGAGGTTGTGAGTATCGTTATCTTAACTATTACTTCAGCAGCTTTAGAGTCAGGAATAGGACTTGGACTTTTTGAAACAGTCATAGCTCTCATTGCTTTTATCGTATTTATGTTTTTACTCTTTCGTGCAATGCAGTTGCTCTTTTGGTGGTTTCCAAGAGTTTCAACCGTACTCATGCCACATGAAGATAACAAAGAGCAGGATATCCGCCTCTCCATGGGAATCTTTTTTCTTCTTGTAGGTGCTATGCTTTATCTGCATCTCGAACTTGCTTTTGGAGCGTTTTTAGCCGGTATCTTCATACCTACATTTTTTGAACATAAACATGAACTGCCTGAAAAACTGGCCTCATTTGGTTTTGGTTTTTTAATCCCCATCTTTTTCATTCATATAGGTAGCTCTTTTGACCTTGATGCCCTCTTTATGCATGGACTCATTGAAAAAGCCGTTATTATCTCTTTTGTTATGATTGCGATGCGTGTTGTCGCTTCTTTGGTTTTTATCAAAGATCTAGGTTTTATTGACTCTGTTTTACTTGGTCTTTCACACTCGATGCCACTCACACTTTTAATCGCTATGGCGACGCTTGCATACAGTGCAAACTCCATTGACAAACTTCATTACTATGCATTTATTTTAGCGGCTCTCATTCAAGTTATAACTGTAATGATCTCTATCAAACTGATTCATGTTTATAAAGAAAAAAGAGCCCTTGAGCGTGAGATATGAAACGCCCTCTTCTTTTAGAACTTGCTTATCGCTCCATCGAAGAAGTCCTACAGATACAGCAAAAAACCAATAAAGAAGAGCTAACACAACAATACCCACAACTCAACGTAAAGCTTCCTACCTTTATTCGTATCTATCTTGAAAATGAGATGATAAAAGAGATATATAAAGATGGTCTTCTCATAGAGAATATCATCGATGGAGCAAAAGAGCTTGCGTTCTTGCAAGGCAAGCCGCTTTTGTTGCGGGAGTATCTTGCGTGTGAAATAGAGATAGAAATAGATACTCCCGAAGGAAAGCTCACGCACAGAGCTTAAGAGCTTTTGCACCCTTTGATGTGGCAAGCTATCTTATAACCATGATTGAGCCCCAGTGCGATACTTCCACCACTCTCTTGCGTAATGTCCCCTGCCACAAAGAGTCCTTCTACATTTGTCTCATAGTTATCATCATGAACCGGTTTACCATCTTCTTCTTTGATACCTGAACTTGCCAAAAAGGCACTTGGTGTTGTTCCCCCTATGGCATAGATAACTCTGTCATAGACCTCTGGCTCACGCTCGGCAAAAAGTACTTTTATCTTGCCATCCTCTGTTGCTTCAAGTCCATCGATATTAACTCCTAAGATAGGACGTACTTCTTGATGGGCAATAGCATTGGCAATATTTTTTTGGTTTGTCGGGTTTGCACGACGGAATGTCTCTCTACGGTAACATATCGAGACATCATTGTTCTCACTCAGATCTACTGCATACTCAACAGCACTGTCACCGCCACCCACTACAAGTATCTTCTCGCCACCTGGACACTCATCAGTAGTGTAGTTTACTTTTTTACGAATAGCTGGAGGTATTTTGTAGCTTGGTTTGTTAGGTTTACCCATACGACCGATGGTCACGACTACATTTTTAGCCTTGATGCTGCTTCCTGCCATATGTACTTCAAAATAGCCATCTTTTTTCTCTATACCTGTTACTTCAACATGGGTTTTAAGCTCAACGGAGTGCTTCTTTAAGAGCTCATCAAAAAAGTCGAGTGTTGACTCTTTTGTGCCATCTATAAAGTAGATATTGCCATCGAGTTCAACCTTTTGCCCTTTCCACTCAACATCAACACGTTTGTTGTCTTTGTAGTACTTACGGATGGTTGCATTGTGGTTTTCATCTTTTTCCAGCAGTACAATATCACGAATACCCTGCATATAACTCTCTACCGCTGTAGCGATTCCTGCAGGTCCTGCACCTACTATGGCTAGCTCATAAATATGCTCACTCATTTTCATCTTCCCCTGCCTAAAGTTTTAAAAAGTTTAACATATTTTAGTGTTAATGTCGTATAATTTGATTATGTATTATGCAATAATAAAAAAACCAAACACACATCCAACAGAGTTTATGGGCTTTAGTGTTCCTAAATTCATTACAAAAAAAGATAGTGATAATGTCATTTTTGAATTTATTGTCGATGGGAAAAAAGTCAGAAAATGGGTGAACAAAGATGCTATCTTACTGCTTAGTGATGATAAAAAGTTCTATCTTGAGACTTTAGAGAAGTTTAAAAAAGTACAAAACCAGCAACAAGCACTCGTAGATGAAGCAAAAGCCAAACTTGACGCTACCGTTGAAAACTTTGCACAGACGATGGATGAAGAGTTTGAAGCTTTTGAAGCCTTGCGTGAGGATGCAAGCATTCCCTGCATCCTCAAAAAGCTCTAAGCCAGTTTATCTGGAAACTTAGTCATAAACTTCTGTAGTTTTGGCGCGATAACTACCTGGCAGTAGCCCTGCTGTGAATTTAGATTGTAGTAGTTTTGATGATACGGCTCAGCCGGATAGACTTCACCCAAAGGGCTTACCTCTGTAACGATAGGAGCATCAAATTCTGCTTGATGCTTCTTGATAGACTCCTCTATCACTCTTTTTTGCTCTTCATTTTCATAATAAATTACAGAGCGATACTGTGTACCTTTGTCAGCACCCTGTTGGTTCAGCGTCGTCGGGTCATGGATGGCAAAGAAGATATCCAAGATCTCTTCAAGTGAGATAACATCTGCATCATAAGTGATGTCAACGACCTCAGCATGCCCTGTTGCACCTGAGCAGACATTTTCATATGTCGGGTTTGGACGTGCTCCGCCAGTGTAGGCACTCACAGCCGAGAGTACGCCTTTTACATTTCTATAGACTGCTTCTATACACCAAAAACAGCCACCACCTAAAACAATGCGTTCTTTTTTCATCTCTATCCTTTGTCACAAAAACTATTTTAATAGTTCTATTATTACACACTTTTACTGTACAAAATTGTCAATAGTTTTTTATATTAAAAACTTAAGATTTATCTCTCTTTGAGGCTCGCATAAATCTTCTGCATAAGAGGAGTATCTACATCTGTAGCCTTTGCGATAAAACCGCTTAAGCTCTCAAGCTCTACTTTTTTACCATTTTGAAAATCAAGATGCATAGAAGTAGATGCATCTTGAGGTAATTTAGATGCCGTATCTAAAGCTTTTTGCACCTCAACTTCAATATCTACACCCTGCTTCTTTGCCACAGCGGCTATCTCACGTAAAAGCTCCCTGACCTCTTCTTGATGCTCCTCATAAACCTGCTTGATTGATTTGTCATAATAACTCGTAAGCGACGCAAAAGCAGCTATAAAGATATACTTCTTCCAAAGTGCCTCGTCAATATTGTCTGGTGTTTTGTAACGCAGTCTAGCTTGTTCAAATAAAGAGGCAACTTTTTTTACAGCCTCTTTATCTTCTGAACCAAAAACAGCTGCAAATACCTTGCCTTTTTTACGAATCACACCTGGTTTTTCTATGTGTGAGAGTATATATATCGCCCCATCCAAAACACGGCTGCGTGAGCATTCGCGCAGTATTTCGCCATTATTTACACCGTTAGAGAATGAAAGCAGTATGCTTTGCTCATTGGTATGTTCACGCAGAGCTTCACAGCTCTCTTGTAGGTCATAGCTCTTGACACAAAAGAGCACTACATCATAGATACCCTCTGCCTCACGCAGCGCTCTTGCGTTAAGCTCTACACTCCACTGCTCTTCATCTTCTACAATAGTAATGCCCTCTCGCTGAATGACCCTCAAGTGTTCACCGCGTCCAAAACCCGTCACATCAATACCGGCTTTTGCAAAAGAGGCTGCAAGATACCCGCCAACACCACCAAGTCCAACTACTGCTACTCTCATCATCTTCCTTTAGTTTATATGGTTATAATTATACTCAAATGAAAAAAAGAAGTGATAATGGCACGTGTTGATACGCTCAAGTTCTATAGCAATGCAATCAAGAGGCATGGACTCACTGCCCAAGGTCTTTGCTGGCACTCTGAAGCAGTGCAGCAACTACGCTTTGAAGTGATAAGCTCTCTTTTGCCTCAAACGCTTACAAACGACACACTTGTTGATGCGGGATGTGGTTTTGGCGACTTTTTTTACTATCTCAAAGAAAAGAACAAGCTGCCAAAAAAGTATATCGGCATCGATATACACCCTAAAATGTGTGAAGTCACAGCACAAAGAACCAAACAAACCATCATGCAAAGAGACATCACCCATGAGAGCCTTCCTCTTGCTGATTTTTACGTAGCGAGTGGCTCACTCAATCTTCTTACACCCTACGAGAGTATAGCATCCATACAAAACTGCTATGCATCGGTAAAAAAAGCTTTTGTGTTTAATATTTTAGAGGGGGAGAAAAACTCAGAAGTCTATAATTATATGACAAAGAAGCAGCTCCTTGACATTGCCAAAGAGCTAAAAGTTCGTGATGTCCATTTTTTACAGAACTATCTTGAAAATGACATCACAGTTGCGTTTTACAAATAAATACTAAATTAATCTGCTGAGATTTTAATATTTAAAAGATCTTTTATCTCATCATCAGAGAGTTGAGAAATACTTCCAAGAGTTATTGGCTCTTTTGGATCAATACTTACTTCAAACTCTTCTGGATCACTGATAAAATCATATATCTCTTCTAAAACATCAGCTTTTTCATCTTCATTTTTTGCTTTTGCTTTTTCTATCTCTTGTTCTAAACTCTGGAGAAGTTTTTCTTTATACGCATCTTCATCCATACCGGCTTGTTTTGCATTTGCTTTTATAATTCGCTCTACAAGAGAATCATCTTCATACTTTAGTGACATCTCCCCTACTTTTACCATCTGTGGTGCCATAGCAACAAATGCAAGCTGACGTACATCATCTATACCGTAGATTTTTCCTTCAAGCTCTAACGCACCTGCATCTTCAATCTCAAAAGAGAACTCGTTGAGATCAAAAATCTTTTTCTTCGTATCTACTTTATAATCTACTGCCATATTTGCTTCTAGTTTTTTATATCCAAGATCACCAACGAGACGACCCAAAGCAGGGTCTTTGTTAATAGCCTCCATATCCAACTCAATTCCGTTTACTTCAAAATCCATATACTGCGGTACTTCATTCTCTTCATCATACGAGTGTACAACAACTTCATCGACATGTAAATCACGTTGACCATCTTTAATACGAATACCCTCAATATGTACATCAAATCCAAAAAGATCTACAGATGCATCTTCATAAGAGAAAACTCCTTGACTCTCTTGTACAACTTGATCAAGTTTTTTCTCTACATTGTTTCCTGCGATTACTTTAAAAGCGACAACGCTTGCAATAACTGCACCAATAACTGTTAAACGGATAGCTGGAGTGGATAGGGCCATATTTTTCCTTGTATGTTTCAATATAATAATATTTGTTATATTACAACAAGAGCTCTTAGCGGCATCTAAAAGTAGAAAATATGCTATCATTTCGCTAAAAAAAGGCAGGTTATATGTGTGCAATCTTTGGAATTATCGGCTCATACGATTCTAAACTCGCACGCCATGCCCTCTCTCGCCTTACGCACAGAGGACCGGACTACTGTGGTATAGAGGAGCAAAAAGGTCTCTTCTTTGCACACCAGCGTCTCTCCATCACCGACTTGCACCACAGAAGCCACCAACCGCTCACACACGGTGAAATTCTACTCTCATTTAACGGCGAGATATACAACCACAAAGAGCTCAGAGCTCAGTTAAATTTTAACTTTACAACGGATAGCGATACCGAGGTGGTACTTGCTGCTTATCTGGAGTGGGGAGATGATTTTTTAAGCCATCTGCGTGGAATGTTCGCCATAGCCCTGCTTGATGGAGAGCGTCTGCTTCTAGCACGTGACAGACTCGGCAAAAAGCCGCTCTTTTTTATGCAGACCCCAGAGGCGTTTAGTTTTGCTTCAGAGATAAAGGGTCTTACTCCCCTGCTCAAACACAAAGAGCTAAATGAGGATGCGATGTGCTCTTACCTCAGCTACCTCGCTCCAACAGCACCACACACCTTTTATAAAGGCATAGAAAAACTAGCCCCTTCAGAGATGCTCATCTATGAAGATGGCAAATGCTCACGCAAGCAGTACTATGAGATATTAGATACCAAGCCAAACCAAATAACAGACAAACAAACAGCACTAACACAGCTTGAAGCAAAACTAGAAGAGTCCATCGCTCTACGGCTTGAGAGTGATGTGCCAATGGCAGCCCTGCTTAGTGGTGGGATAGATAGTGCCACTATCGCCTACTATGCCAAACGCTTTGGTAAAAAAGTACCAACCTATACCTTGGGCTTTGAGAACTTCGGAAAGTATGATGAGCGAGAAAATGCAAAAGAGAGTGCAGCACTTCTTGGCATACAAAACACTGCCCTTGAGCTCTCACGTAATGATTTTATCGACTCCATAGATGATGTCTTTGCAACACTTGATGAGCCGCTCAATGACCCAGCAGCCATTCCGCTTAACTACCTCTTTAGCCAGATACAAAAAGATGGCTACAAAGTAGTGCTAAGTGGTGAGGGAAATGATGAGCTCTTTTTGGGCTACAGACAGTACTTTGAGTACCTTGAGATGGAAAAAGCAAAGGCAATCTTTCATAAAAACTGGTTTAAAAAGTATATGCGCTCCAACTTCAGCATGAACCGTGAGTGGGAGTGGTACAAACGCGCCTTTGAGGGAGAGGTGGTCTTTCGCACTTCAAGTGAAAAGTTTACCGATATGCAAAAGAACATCCTCTTTAAGAAAAATGTGCGCGATGGCGATGGCTTTTTGTACCTCAAAGCCTTGCGTGAGCGTTTTGAAGCATCTGCGCACACAGATGAGTCCATCTGGTTTAGCTACGCTGATCTGATGCACTTTCAAGCAGAACACTTCTTGGCAAAACTTGACCGCGTGAGCATGGCACACTCCATAGAGTCACGCACACCCTTTTTAGACCATGAGTTTGTAGAGAGCCTCTTTAGCATAGATCCTAAACTCAGATATGAAGCAGGTGTAACAAAAGGGCTCTTTAAAGAGCTGATGCAAGACAAGCTCCCAGCTGAGATTCTCTCACGCAAGAAAAAAGGCTTCTCTAATCCTTATGGAGAGTATCTCTACAGCAGCGGCAGAGTAGAGCTTATAGAAGCAGTGAACAAAAAGACAGGAATGTTTAAAGAGGATATTCTCGCAGATTATGTAAAAAGAGCCGAAAAAGGTCGCTTTAAGCAACATATCTGGGGGCTCTATGCCCTCTCACACTGGATAGATAAAGAGCTGCTGTGACAAAGAAAGAGGAGCAAAAACTCACCCTGCTGATGCTGCTTGCCATGCTCTTTTGGGGTGGTGGCTGGACGGCACTCAAGATTCTGACTTACAATCTTCCTATGGAGGTCATCGTCTTTTGGCGCTGGTTTTTTATGGCGC
>Ga0256828_1002131_pt1 | contig 11972 bp, 10 predicted proteins | sample CV88metaG_FD_185993 | JGI IMG/M metagenome (GOLD analysis project Ga0256828, IMG submission 185993) | Hydrothermal vent microbial communities from East Pacific Rise, Pacific Ocean - CV88 | ecosystem: Environmental > Aquatic > Marine > Hydrothermal vents | place: Pacific Ocean: East Pacific Rise... | reverse complement strand
AATCGTCTTCCAGATCATGTTATTGCATGTATTGGTGGTGGAAGTAATGCTATTGGTATGTTTCAGCACTTTTTAGAAGATAAAGAGGTTGAGTGTATCGGTATAGAGGCTGGTGGTCTTGGGATTGATGATAAAAACGGCTGTAGTTTGAAAAAAGGTCGCCCGGGAGTACTTCATGGTCAGATGAGCTACCTGCTTCAAGATGAAGATGGACAGATTTTAGAGGCACACTCTATTTCTGCTGGGCTTGATTATCCTGGAATCGGTCCTGAGCATGCATTTCACAATGATAACGGCTCTGTAAAGTATGACTACATTACAGATAAAGAAGCACTCGATGCTTTTGTATGGCTGAGTCAAAAAGAGGGAATCATTCCTGCATTTGAGTCATCTCACGCAGTAGCATACCTCAAAAAGCTGCCAGATATCAAAGATAAGCTCATCATAGTCAACCTCTCAGGCCGTGGAGACAAAGATATGATCCAAGCCAAAGAGATGCTGCACTTTGACTAAAGATTAAAAACAGACTCAGGCAATAACTTCAAGTTTGCCATATGTCTGTTTTTTAGCTGCTTTGTATGCATACTGTACTCTAGATAACAACTCTTCGTTTGTATCATCTTTTTTGATGGCTGTCACTCCAAAAGCCAGCTCAAGTTGTGACTTTGCAAGCGTTTCATCTGCTGCAAGTAAAATCTTCAATTTACGAATAACCGATTCGGTCGTTTTTATTGTTGTATTTGTAAGCAGTATGATAAACTCCGAACCTACCCATCTAGCCAACACATCTGATTCTCGAATATTTGCTCTTAAAAACTTTGCAAACTGAGCAATAATTTTCTCACCTTTTTCCAATCCAAATGCAGAAATATGCTTCTCTATACTTGTAATACCAAGATATATAATAGATACATCTTCTGTACCATATCTTTTGTAGTTATTTAGTTCATGACGTAATATTGCCTGCATATGCATTTTTGATGTTGATTTAGATAGTTGATCGATTGTTGCCAAGTTTGCAAGCTTATCAATACGAAGTTTATACTCACGCAGTTTTTTACTTGTATTTATATGATATTTTACACGGACTAAAATCTCTTTAGAGTCAAAAGGCTTCTTAATATAATCAGCTGCACCAGATGCAAAGGACTTTTCAAGCATCTCTTTATCATGAACTTTAGCACTATCTATATAAATAATAGGAATAAACTCTCTTGTACTTCCATTTTTTGTTAATGTCTGGATAGCTTGACTATCAGCAAATTTGATATGTGCATTGACAATTATTGCATCATACTCATCATCTGTCTGTATAACTTTTGCAAAAGCTTCTTTATCTAATACTGCCGTTGTTTCATAAGAATTTTTTTCAAAAAGATTTTGCAAAACCTTATAGTTTTTTTCGTTTATCTCTAAAATAAGTAAATGTTCTTTTTTCATACTTTCTATTTTATCTGCCATAACTTACACCAAAGTATGATGAAATTTAAAAGCACAAAAACTCACTTCAAAAAAGCTTTTGTATTACAAAAAGTATCACTCTAATTTTATAAGTTGTTTCATACATTTTTTTCGTTATCATCAAGCTGATTATATAATGAAAAGGAATGAAACAAAATGAATTTAGAATTTCTAAACAGAACAAATATAGATATGAAAACAGATATAACAGTAGAATTTGTTACCAAAGATGCTATAAAGAAACATGAGTTCAAATCTCTTATAAAAAAGAGTGGTTTTGACGGCTCGCAGGAGAGTACATGCCTCTTACATGAGAAAAAAGTACTCTTATGTGGTGTAGAGGATTATGATAATGACAATCTTCGTCCAGCTGCGGCTGCTGCAGTAAAAACACTCAAGGCAACAAAGTATAAGAGTGCTAAAGTACTTGTAGATAACAAAGAAAACATTGCAGCTTTTGTTGAGGGCTTTGTACTTGGGTCTTACAGTTTTGATGCGTATAAAACAAAGAAAAAAGATAAAACATTAAAAACACTCTCTTTTGTCTATACACAAAAGGATTTTAAAGATGCTATTGAGGTTTTTAGTAAAGCTGTTACAACTGCAGATGCTACAAACTTCACAAGAGATCTTGTAAATACGGCTCCAGATGATCTCTATCCTGAGATAATGGCTAAAAAAGCAAAAGAGCTTGCAAAAGAGAATGGCCTAGAGTGTAATGTGCTTGGTAAAAAAGAGCTCAAAAAGGAGCGTTGTGAAGCTATGCTTGCTGTTGGACGTGCTTCTCGTCATGACTCTAAGCTGATTCACCTTGCATACAAACCAAAAAATGCCAAAAAAGTTGTAACACTTGTTGGAAAAGGTCTTACATATGACAGTGGTGGACTGAGCCTCAAACCTGCTACAAGTATGGTGACAATGAAGATGGACAAAGCCGGTGCATGTGCAGTGCTTGGTATTATGAAAGCTGTAAGTGAGTTAAAACTTGATGTTGAAGTTCATGGTTTTATTGGTGCTGTTGAGAACATGATAGGTGGTGATGCATATAAACCAGATGATGTTTTAGTCTCACGCAAGGGTGATACTATCGAAGTACGCAATACTGATGCAGAGGGGCGTTTGGTTCTAGCAGATGTTTTAGACTATGCACAAGACAAAACAAACCCTGACTATCTCTTTGACTTTGCGACATTAACAGGTGCATGTATGGTAGCACTCGGTCAATATACAACAGGTGTAATGGGTCACTCAAGCAAACTCAAACATGACCTTGGCAAAGCTTCTAAAAAAGCAGGTGAGCTTACTGCAACACTGCCTTTTAACAAGTATCTTAAAAAACAACTCAAAAGTGAAATAGCAGATATCTGTAATATCTCAAACAAGCCATACGGTGGAGCAATTACAGCAGGACTCTTCTTGGATAACTTCATCAAAGAAGAAAATAAAGATAAATGGTTGCATTTTGACATAGCTGGTTCTGCCTATACAGAAAGTCCATGGGATGTTAATGTCTATGGTGGTACAGGTGCAGGTGTACGTTTTATGACAGAGTTCTTGAAATCTGTAAAATAGATTCTTTTATAAAGAGGCTTGTTTTTTAGCCTCTTTAGTTTTTTGATTCTCTTACTTTCTCTATTACCTCAATAATAATATCGAACATTACTTTATTTGAAAAATACATTAGCATATTTGCCAACTCTTTGTCTGTATCTTTTAGTGTATTTACCATAGCATGAAATTCATCAGTATTTAGCAGTACCGCTTTTTCATATATAGTGTCTAATATATCTTCTGAAACGTTAGAAAGTTTTCTATAAAGTTCATCTTCAGTATAGATTGAAACTGGGACACTCTCTTTTTCCTGTCTATAAATAAATTTGATATTGAGATACTTTTCGATTACCTTATAGACACTCTCCATTGTAAATGGTTTAATAATATAAGCGTCTACACCTACTTTTTTATAAATACTCTCTTCTGTAATATTGACACTTGCACTCATAACTACTATTTTAAAAGTATACTCTTTATGCATATTCGCAAAAAGCTCTTTGTTGGCAAGAAAAATACTTTTTTCAACAAAAAGCATATCTAATGTACTTGCTTTTAGAAAATGTTCTACTCTTTCAACATTGTTAAAAGTATGTACATAACAGCCTATTTTATTTAACATCATACTAAGCAGTTGAATATTATCTTTGTTTGCATCCAAGATACCAATTGTCGGTTTTTTAACAGAGTCAATCCCTATAATAGATTTGTATGAAGGTTTTTGTGTTCGTATCTCACATGCATTTGAAAGTGTATATGGTATCTTAACAGTAAACGTACTCCCCTTTCCTACTTCACTCTCAACTAGTATCTCACCTTCCATAGCATCAATAAATTTCTTTGTAATAGTAAGACCAAGACCAGCACCGGTTCTATCTGATGCATCACCAACCTGAGTAAAAGGTTTAAAGATTTTTTCCATATCATCTTGACTTATACCAACCCCCTCATCACATACATCTATATAGATATATTGATCATCACTTTTCACCCGTAAACTTACTGTTCCTTTTGGAGAATATTTAATTGCATTGGTTATAAGATTTATCAGAATCTGCTTCAGTTTATCTGCATCAATCAAAATACACGAAGGTGCTTGTATCTGTTGAGCAAGTTCAATTTTCAGACCTTTTTCTTCTGCTCGTGAGCTTAACCATACAATAATATCTTCAATCAACATATGTATCTCTGTCGGTTTTGGATGTAATGTAATCTTTCTTGCTTCAATTTTTGAAAGATCCAAAATATCATTAATCATAGAGAGTAAGAATACCCCTGATTTATAGATAGTCTGTAGTAAACTTTTTTTCTCTTGTGATATTGAATCATCCTGTGACAAGAGTTGAGAAAAACCAATAATAGCATTTAGCGGTGTTCTTAATTCATGAGACATATTGGCAATAAACATTGACTTGGACTGGTTTGCATACTCAGCTTTTTCTTTTGCTTCTTTAAGCTCTTCATTTAACTCTTCGGTTCTTTGCTTGTTACGGAAGAGTATCCATGCCAAGATTGCAAGTAACAGACCGATAATCACCACAAGCAGGAGTAATACAGACTGTGTCTTAATCTTTTTACTTTTAGCTTTAAGAAGAGACTCTTTTTTACTGATCTGCTCTACTTGCTGCTTTATTTGTGTATCTAGAAGCTCTATCATCTGCTCTTTATGTTTTAAGATGTCTTCTCTCTCTTGTAAAAGCTTGTTTTGCTCTTTTAGTTTTTGCTCTTGTTGTGCAAACTTCTCTTTTAAAGATTGATACTCATTAATGAGCTTTTGATTCTTTGACCTTTGACTCTCGAGAATCTTTCGCTCTGCATAAAGTTCTTTCGTTACCTTTCGTAACTCTTCATTTTGTGCTTGCAGTTTTTGAAATTTCTCTTGTAGTTTTTTCTCTTTTTGTTTTATATCACTTGAGAGTTGTTTGAGTTGTTGATGCAGTCCTGCAATGTTTTGCTCATACTGTGTGACTTTCTTTTGAAGGTTTTGATTGAGCAGTTTGTACTTTATATAGGCATCTTCTTGCTTTTTTAGTGCTGTTAGAGAGCTTTGAAAAAGTTTACTGATACCAACTTCCTTTCCTCCTGTTAAGATAACTTCATTACTTACACTCAAATGATGCTCTATGATATTTTGCAGGTTTATCTGTATATTTTTTTTATTATGATTATCAAGGTAGAGATTTACCATGATATAGTCATAATCATCATTTTCATTACTAATGATCATAACAGAAGTCTCTGTAGGTATTTTTTCATAAAGATCTCTTAGATATCTACTGTTTTTTTTCGAGAGATATATCAGCTGGTACTCATTGTAGTGTTTAAAAATCTCTGAGAGTGTGAGTTGTTTGGCTATGATTTTCTTACCTTTTAGAGGTACTCCGTCTGTCAACTTTTGAAAAGTATGTAAAAGATCTCTGTCATCATCTACTAATGCAATGTTGTATTGGTGTATCTTTTCTTCATGCGGCCATGTTGTGTTTTTTGCTATAAGATAGATAAAAGCAGAGTTGAGTTCTGTTTCTGAAATGTTCTTTGCACTCAGTGTAAAGGGCAACAAACTATAAAATAAGATAAATATAATTGATTTGTAAAGTATCTTCATTCTGTCTTCCAATTGTCTATAATAGGTCATTATATCAGTATTTTTATGATATTATATTAAAAACCTGATGAGTGGTATAGAAATATGTTTCAAAAAAAATTACTCCATTTTAGCTTGTCATTATTATCTATAAATCTCTATGCTCAAGACCTCATCTCATTAAAACTTGAAGATTTAACACAAATTTCACTTAGTAGTAATTCTGCAACATTATCACAAACAGCACTTAGAGATACCCCTGCATCTGTTACAGTCATAACCCATGAAGATATTGTAGAAAGTGGAGCACGCAACCTTGATGAACTTCTAGAGATCTATGTACCCTCTTTTACCTACATGTACAAGATACAAGGCAACCAAATAGGAATGCGCGGTATCATCAGTGACAGAAACAACAAGATATTACTTCTTGTTAATGGTAAAAATATGAACATAAAAGCTGCTGATGGTGGTGCTGCAACAGAACAGTGGTTTTCTACACTCGGTGACATTAAAAAAGTAACTGTTATTAGTGGATCAGGATCCACCATCTATGGTCCTGGTGCCATTGCAGGGATTATCAGCATAGAAACTTTTGACGGAAACAGTTTTGATGGTGTAGAAGTGAGTGGACGTATGGGTGTAGAGGAGAGATTTTACACTGCAGAGATGAGTGTTGCTGATCAAATATCTTCGGGGCTTAGTTATTATATTTACTATGGTGTTGACAGTTATGATGGAGCCTCGCAAGAAGATGCTCCTGAAAAGTTTGCATTTGATTTTGATTTTGCTAATAAAAAATCACCTGATATCTATCAAGATCAGCCTATAGGCTTTCCAACAACAAGTAATAACGGCTCTTTAAATGCAAAACCTCGTCATAAATTCCATGCGCAGCTCACTGGAGAAAACTTCAATGTATGGTTGCGTTTTACCAAATCCTCTTCGGAACTGAGTACAAATCAAAACACCATTATCCGTTATGCAGATTTTGGACGTGCTGATTGGTTGGAAGAAACAGGCTATGAGAACCAACAACTCACTTTAGCTGGAAACTATAGACAAAAACTCAATGAAAAGATGAGCTTAGACTATTCACTCTCATATATGCTTAGTGATGTAAATATTATTTATTCTCAAAATGATGAAAAAACAAGAAATAAACATTGGGGTGAAAACAATTTCAATGCAAAGGTTATGTTTAACTATGCACATAGCTATAAACACACACTCAATCTTGGAATCGAATATGACTACAACCACTTTGGAAGGAAAAGCTATCTAAACAGCTCAGAACCTTCTCTCATCGCAGGCTTAGTCAAGACTCCTGCAACATCATGGAGAAGTACAATGTACTCATTTTTTGGAGAGTATAAAAGTCAAATAGCAAAAAACACTCTACTCTTTGTCAATATGCGTGCAGATAAACATACCTATACAGAGTGGATGTTCTCACCACGTATCTCTTTAGTACAGCATCTAAACCAAAACAACACGCTTAAAGCCATTGTCTCTCGCTCGGTAAGACACTCTGATGATGCTGATCTGTATAGTCAATACCTTAGCAATGGATCATTAGAAAATACGGAAAAACTGACAAGTTTTGAGCTTATTTATGACTATACACAAAGAGATCTTTCATTGAGTATCACCCCATATTACAATATTCACGATATTGTCGCTTTTAATGACAGTACATTTAAAACAGAAAGTATCGGTAAAGCAAAATACTATGGTTTTGAAGCGCAATTACAATACACATTCAAAGAAAATCTTTTTATCTCACTCTCACATGCATACAATAAACTGATAAACTTTAACCTCTATGATGAAGATATTAAAAGACAAAACATTTCAGCCCAACCCTATGGTTATGGTAATGACTTTGCAAACTGGAACAACAACATTACAAAACTAAGAGTTAACTATCAGATCAATAAAAAGCTCAAATGGATCAACTCTATGCAGATCTTTTGGGGAATTCCTGGTGCAAAAGATATGTCAGAGTATAATGATATTGAACTTGTTCAGACCTATATCATCGATGAAAGTGTAAAATACAAACTCCCGGTTTTAGAATCAGATAAAGCTGTAGAAGAGAGTATTTACCTCAACACAGGTATTACTTATCAAGCTTCTAAGCAAACACTTGTTACACTTAACGCATATAATCTAATGGGTTTTTTCAATTCAAGGTATAATAAACGTAACTATTTCCAACGAACTAGTCACTACAGAGAAATGACACCAAGTTTTTCTTGTAGAGTAAGTTATAAATTTTAAAGGGCAAAAAGAAGATGCTAAAGAGTGAAAAAGAGATACTTATTGTAGATGACAAAGTAGAAAACATAGAACTGCTCAATAAGTTTTTAAAACAAGAGGGGTATAAACTTCGTAATGCTACCAATGGTAAAACCGCTCTACTAAGTGTAAAGGCAAAACAACCAGATCTTATCATTTTAGATATTAATATGCCGCATATGAATGGTTTTGAAGTTTGTCAAATTTTAAAATCTGATAAATCAACAGCACATATTCCTGTTATGTTTATCTCTGCACTCAATGATCTTCAATCAAAGATAAAAGCCTTTAATGTTGGTGGTCTTGACTATATTATAAAACCATTTTCAAGTGAAGAGGTTTTAGCTCGTGTACGTATACAGCTAGAACTCTCAGACTATCAGCACAATCTAGAAGAAAAAGTACAAAATGGTCTCAAAGAGATCAAAGCGCTCAACAAAGAGATAGAAGATACACAAGATGAGATGATTGTCACACTTGCTTCTATCTTGGATGCCAAAGATGATGACACGGGTAAACACGTTATGCGTGTTGCAGAATTTTCCAAACTCTTAGCTGAACTCTATGGACTGGAGAAAAAAGAGATAGACCTTATCTACAAAGCATCACCACTTCATGATGCAGGAAAAGTAGCTATTCCGGATAATATTCTTACAAAACCTGGAAAATTCACACCTGATGAGTGGGAAATCATGAAAACACATGCTATCAAAGGTTATGAGATCTTTCAAAACTCGCACAGACCTATCCTGCAGATGGCCGGTATTATTGCAAAAGAGCATCATGAAAAGTGGGATGGTACTGGGTACCCATTTGGATTAAAAGAGTATGAGATAAACATAGCAGGACGTATTGTTATTTTAGCTGATGTATTTGATGCTTTGACACACAAGCGTGTTTATAAAAAGGCTTGGAGCTATGAAGAGGCTTTAGACTTCATCAAAGAGCAAAAAGGGATCATGTTCGAGCCAAAACTTGTTGATCTTTTTGTTGATAATTTTGAACAGTTTGTATCTATTCATAAAAATCTACAAGACTAGAAAAAATCTATCTCTATTACAGAGCAATTACATTTATGATAAAATAGTGATATTCCAAAAAAGGGGAATATCATGACGAGAAACAGACACAATAAACTTCCTTTCTTCATGACCATAGTTTTAAGTACATTACTGCTCACGCAAAGTATGCTCTTTGCTGGGGGAACTCAAGAGGAGACTAAGCGTATAGCACTTCAAGCCTATCTCTATACCTATCCATTAGTTCTAATGGATGTAACACGAAAAGGGAGTCAAACGTATTGATGCACCAACTTCAGTTTTTTGGATTTTAGGAAGAACACAAACAAATGGTGTCAAGGATTATGACTATATTCATAAAATCCAAGATGGATTTCAAGTAACACCGCTCTCATCTTGGGGGTAAGAAGTATACACCACCACCATTTACAAAAGATCCTAGTATAGATGATATAACTCTACCGCTCACGCAAGTACAAAATATGCCAGCAAAAGAGTACTTTACTTATGCAATGGAGCTTATGAAAAAGTATCCGCCTCATATTACAGATATGGCAATGACTACCTACAACGTGCAACTATTGCTCTTATCGGTCTTGGAGCAAATCCATATGAACAAGCAGTATATCCACTCAACATTACAGATAAAAATGGAAATGTTCCTATGGGAGGGAAAAAGTACATCCTACACTTTAACAAAGATGAGATACCACCAGTAGATGCATTTTGGTCACTTACTATGTATGATGAAGAGGGATTTCAGGTAGCCAATCCTATCAACAGATTTGCTATTGGTGACAGAGATGATCTAAAGTACAATAAAGATGGTTCACTTGATATATACATCCAAGCTTCATCACCAGGTAAAGATAAAGAATCCAACTGGCTGCCATCTCCAAAGTCAGGAGCTTTAGGTATGACACTACGTCTTTATGCTCCTAAACAGTCTGTACTTGATGGCTCATGGAAACCGGCATATATACAAGAAGTAAAATAACTCATCTTAAGTATATCTTCTGAAATTTCACTCAGAAGATATACAAAAAACTATACAATAAAGAGCTACTCCTTACTTTTTTTCTCACTATAGTTAATCACTACAACTTTAGATTCTAAATCTTCGTACTCTTTTTGAACCTGATTGATCTTTTTGGTTAATTGAACAATTTTTTCATTGAGTACTTTTTTGTTTTTACTTTTCTCATAAGCTTCTCGTAAAGATTTCATTTCACTGAGTAATTTCTCTTTTTTTGCTTTTAACAATGCAAGCTTTTTCTTTTTACTGTTACTCATTGCTATGTTTTTATTGATTGTTTTTTTATACTCATTGACAACTTTTTTATGAGTTTGTGGTTTAGTTTTTGTCACAGTTTTTTGTACTGATGATTTTTGAACTCTCTGTTTTTTAACCGATACTTTTTTAATTGTTTTCTCTTTGAGTGGTTGAGACTTTTTTTCAGGCTCAATTTTTTTATGTGTAGAACAACCCAAAAAACCAAATAGTATAACTCCTGTTAAAATAATATATTTCATTTTATCTCCTTATCTGAAATGTCACAAAATTAAATTTTGCTCAACATCATCTTAGCTATTCTAAACAAATGATAAGGAAATAAATTCGGGAGTTATTTTTAAGAAAAGCCTTATTTTTGGACTTCTCTGCCTATATTTTTCTCAACAGATTTTATCTTGTTTTTGAGTCTATCTTGTGAGTTGTGTCGAATATCAAACTTCAAAGATGAGTAGACTCGCTCACACCCTTTTACCTGTTCATAAGCCAGCTCGATTACATCGAGTGCCTCACGCATCGTGTCTGTCTCTATGATAGTTCCCATAGGTGTCAGCTGATACTGTACGCCACTTTTATCTATGGCATCAATGATCTTTGCCACCTGTTTTGATACAGAACTGCCTTCTCTGCAGTTGTCTGATGTTGGGAACATTGCAAACTCTAAAAGTACACTCATTTTCAATCCTTTTTCATTTTTGGAAAATATAACATAAAACTCATCCTACTAGCTTAATAGGATCAATGCCATAGAAATCTTTTAGCTCTTTGTAAAGTTGGGGGAAATGTTTTTCAAGGCTCTTTGGTGACTCAAAAAAGCGCTCCGTTGCAACTGCAAAAAACTCTGCTTCATTTGTTGCAGCATAGGGCCCTAGGAGCTTATACTTACCCCACTCTCTATTTTTTAGTGCTATCTCATTTAGGTTTTTAAAATCTCTGTAAAGAACTCGCGCCCACTCATCATATTTTGATCTCTCAAGCGGTGGTATACCATCAGCGATACCATCCATAAAATCTATCTCATGTGCAAACTCATGGATAATGACATTGTCATGTCTAAGATGATATGCCTCTTTTTTTGCATCATGCCAGATAATAATAACCGTATCATTAGCAGCCTGCCCATCTATTAAAAACTTCTCTTTTGTATATATACCACTGTTTGCTTCAACTCTCTCAAAAGCCACAACACTTGGGTAGATAATGATAGTAAGCAAATTGTCATAACAGTTATCTGTCTCTTTTTTCAAAAGCAGTAAACAGGCATAAAAAGCGATGATCACTTTCATCTCATCTGTTACATCTAGACCAACACCTACAAACTCTTTAGTATATATAAAACGCAGTATGGATTTTTCTATTTTTTGTTTATCTGCATCATCTAGTTTTTTATAGTAGGGAGTATTGTTGAGGTAATTTTTGTAGCTTTTTGGAAACTCCATAGAGAGAATTTCTTGAAGTTTCTTTCTTTTTCTAAAAGATATGAAAAGGTATATAAAGAGCCCTACTCCTCCTAACAAAGCAAAGAAAAGTAAAAGCCCCAGATAATAATTCACTACAAAGCTTCTTGTGCTTTAAAAGTCATCATCATTCTCAAACTCTTCAAGCTCTTTTTGATACTGGGCCTCTTCTAGCGCTTTGAGCTCTTCATCACTCATAAGCATTAGTTTTACTTTTTTTGTGAGTGCTGTTCTGTCTTTTGTCTTTGTCATATAGGCATATGTTCCATAGACCATAGCAATGACAGTAATGATTAAGATCATCTTCT
>Ga0256828_1002130_pt1 | contig 11973 bp, 13 predicted proteins | sample CV88metaG_FD_185993 | JGI IMG/M metagenome (GOLD analysis project Ga0256828, IMG submission 185993) | Hydrothermal vent microbial communities from East Pacific Rise, Pacific Ocean - CV88 | ecosystem: Environmental > Aquatic > Marine > Hydrothermal vents | place: Pacific Ocean: East Pacific Rise... | reverse complement strand
ATGTAAAATCTGTTGATATTTTAAAAAGATTGGAAGATATATGATAAAGATACTATACTTTGGAGGACAAAAGTCAGGCAAAAGTCGTTTGGCTGAACAAAAAGCTATAAGTTTGTCCAAATCTAAGCCTTACTATATCGCTACTTATGACAACTCTTATGGGGATGAAGAGATGGCTCTTCGCATACAAAAACACCAAACTCAAAGGCAAGAGAGCTTTATAACGATAGAAGAGCCTTACAGGCTAGATAAACTCATCCAATCAAACCAAACATATCTGATAGATTGTATGAGTATGTGGATACTCAACACTTTGGATGATGAGTTTGATAGTGTGTTAGCTTGGCTAGATGAACTCTTGGCTGTAGATGCCAACATAGTTTTCGTACTCAATGATGTAAACTCAGGAGTCATACCACTAGATAAACTAAGCCGTAAGTATGTAGATAGAAGTGGTATCATAGGTCAGAAGTTGGCTTCTAAGTGTGATGAAGTGTATGAAGTAAAACTTGGCTTGGAGATGAAACTCAAATGACTACATATCAACACGGTGGAGATATAAAAACTTTTGCCAAAAGTATAGGTTGTGATGTATCACAAGTGATAGATTTATCATCCAACATCAACCATATCAAACCCAAAATAGAGTGTGATTTTAACTCTTTGGATATATCTGCTTATCCTAGCTATGAGGATACATATCAAGCTATCGGTAGTCACTACAATGTATCAACTGACAACATAGCTTTGTATAACGGTGCTAGTAGTGCTATATTTGCCCTACTTTCTAACCATACTCTCATAGATACTAAAAGATGCTATGTCTATACTCCTGCTTATCTTGAGTACAAAAGAGCCTGTAAGCTTTTTGGGTATGAGTATATACCTATCGATAGATTTAGCAATATATCACACGATATAGAGCCAAACTCTTTAGTGATATTTGTCAACCCTTCTACTCCTGATGGCAGGTACTATCAGCTTCAAGATATGCTTCACAGATGGATACAAAAAGATGCTACTATCATCATAGATGAGTCATTTTTGGAGTTTTGTGATGGTAAGTCCTCTCTATCACATATACAAACATACAACAAACTCTATATCATCAAGTCTATGACCAAGTTTTATGGCTCAGCAGGGATTAGAGTGGGTGCTGTCATATCAAATCCTACAAACATCTCTACACTACAACAGTATGCACCATCTTGGCAACTATCAGAGTTTGATACAACATACATCAAAGAGGCTCTAAAAGATACCACCTTAAAAGCAAAAACACTCAAAGAACTTGAAATCAACAAGTCTCAACTTATAAAAGTACTACAACAAAGTAGCTATGTCAAACATATATACCACTCAGATGTAAACTACCTTTTAGTAGAGTTAAACATAACAGCTAGTACATTTCAAGAGATACTCAAAAAGCATAAAATCCTCATAAGAGATTGTAGTAATTTTGATGGATTAGATGAGTATCATATACGCATAGCTATCAAAGAAAAAGAGACTATCATACAACTATCAAAAAGTATCAGTATATAGCCTATCTATATGCTCTTCCTCTTCTATATCTACTACGATGGTATCTACCTCCGTGGTATCTGTGACCATTATGGTAGTAATATCCATTATGGTATCTACCACCATAATAATATCTGCCATGATAATAATAATATGGTCTATGTCTATATCTTGGATAGTCATAAGATGAAGCAACTATAGCAGTACCTACAGATCCCATCACAAAACCTGAACCAAAAGCATGTTCTTCTGGTGTACAACCGTTTAATAACAAAATAGAAGAAAAAATTCCTATAGATAAATATGTTTTAATTTTCATGATATATCCTTTGTATCATTTATATCAAAAGGATATATAAAAAAAGTAGAAAGATTGTGAAGTAAATATAAAAAAATTAAGTAAGGTGCATCCAAAGGCACCTTACTCTTAAGATATATTGACAGTTATCTGATCATCAACTACATCAAACTCAACACTTGAGCCTTCTACTACTTTATCTTCTAGTATCAGCTCAGCAAGTCTGTCTTCTACTACCTCATACAATGCTCTTTTGAGTGGTCTAGCACCATATACAGGATCAAATCCAGCTTGTGCTATGTATGCTTTGGCACTATCGCTTAGAGTTACAGTTATATCTCTTTGAGATAGTTTCTCTTGGATACTTCTAAAGAGTATATCCACGATATTTGTGATAGCATCCAAATCAAGTGGATTAAATATCACTATATCATCCAAACGGTTCAAAAACTCTGGTTTGAAGTAGTGCTTTAGCTCATCATTGACAGCTTTGGCTCTATCTTCTGGGTCTTTAAACTCCATTATCTTATCTGAAGCGATATTGCTTGTCATGATAATGATAGTGTTTTTAAAGTCCACTGTCACACCTTTGTTGTCTGTAAGACGACCATCATCTAGTACTTGTAGCAGTGTATTAAACACATCTGGATGAGCTTTTTCTATCTCATCAAAAAGTACTACTGAGTATGGTTTGCGTCTTACTGCTTCAGTAAGCTGACCACCCTCTTCATATCCTACATACCCAGGAGGTGCACCTACCAAACGACTCGCTGCGTGTTTTTCCATATACTCACTCATATCTATACGGATGAGTGATTTTTCACTATCAAACAAGAACTTAGCCAAAGTTTTAGCCACTTGTGTCTTACCAACACCTGTAGGTCCTAAGAACATAAAGCTACCTATCGGTCTGTTGGCATCACTAAGACCTGCTTTGTTTCTTTTGATAGCTCTTGCTACTGCTTTGAGTGCATCTTCTTGCCCTACTACATCTTGTTTGAGTACATCTTCTATATGTAAGATTTTGTCTTTTTCACTTTGAAGCATCTTGGTTACTGGGATGCCTGTCCAACGACTTATGATACTAGCTATCATCTCTTCATCAACAGAATTTTTAAGCAAAGTACCCTCTTTTTGCATACTTGCCCATCTATCTTCTATCTCTTTTAGACGAGACTGCTCTGAAGGGATTTGTCCATACTCTATCTCAGCTGCTTTGTTAAAATCCCCTTCTCTTTTGACAAGCTCTGCTTGATGTTTGAGAGATTCTATCTGGCTTTTTATCTTGGCTATCTCGTTAAATACAGCTTTTTCATTCTCAAACTGATTTTGCAAAGATACTCTTCTCTCTTCTAAGTTTGCTAACTCTTTTTCTATCTCTTCAAGTCTTGCTTTGTTTTTCTCACTCTCTTCCATCTTAAGAGCTTCTTTTTCTACTTGAAGAGTAGAGATTTCTCTTTTGATTTTAGCTAACTCAGTTGGCTCACTCTCGATTTGCATCTTAAGCTCTGCTGCTGCTTCATCTATAAGATCTATCGCCTTATCTGGCAAAAATCTATCTGTGATGTATCTATCTGATAGTTTTGCTGCAGCTACTAATGCACCATCTGTTATCATCACATTGTGGTGAGTTTCTAGTCTCTCTTTGATACCACGCAAGATTTGCAACGCTTCATTGATAGAAGGCTCATCCACTTTTACAGGCTGGAACCTTCTTTGAAGTGCTGCATCTTTTTCAAAGTACTTTCTATACTCTTTGAGTGTTGTAGCACCGATAGTGTGCAACTCTCCACGAGCAAGAGCTGGTTTTAGGATGTTGGCTGCATCCATACTACCTTCACTAGCTCCAGCACCTACTATAGTGTGTATCTCATCGATAAAGAGGATGATGTTACTAGCCTCTTTGACCTCATCTACTACAGCTTTGAGTCTGTCTTCAAACTCTCCTCTGTATTTTGCTCCAGCTATAAGCCTACTCATATCAAGCGATATAACTCTCATATGTTGCAAACTTAGTGGCACTTCCTTGGCTACTATCCTTTGAGCTAATCCCTCGACTATAGCAGTCTTACCAGTACCTGGCTCACCGATAAGGATTGGGTTGTTTTTGGTCTTACGGATGAGGATTTGCATCACCCTTTGTACCTCTTCATCTCTACCAATAACTGGGTCAAGCTCACCATCAAGTGCCTTTTGAGTCAAATCCACACCATACTGTGCTAGTGCTTCTAGTGTCTCATCAGCACTTTGAGAATCTATCTGCTTACCACCACGGATAGACTCAAGTGTCTTTTTGAACTCACTCATATCAAGGTATTTGCCTAAAACTTCCTTGATAAAGCTTTCATTTAGGTTTGCTATCAGCCAAGTATCAACTGCTAGGTATTTGTCTCCGTTGCTTACCATCACACCTTCTGCACTTTGTAAGCTTCTTACTAGGTTTTGGCTTAGTTTGATGTTTTCTTTGGTTACAGTTGAGACTTGTGGTAGTTTGTTGGCTACACTTTTAGCCTCTAACTCTATAGCTGCTTTATCACTACTCATTTTGTTGAGAGCTTGGTTTAGTATAGAGTTTGAATTTGTCAGTAACGCCCATATGATATGTATAGGCTCTACCTCTTGGTTTTTGTTATGCAATGCTAAAGATATACCTGATTCTATACTCTCTTGCATTTGATTTGTTAGTTTTTCCATTATACTCATAGTTTGCTCCTTCGTCTGAATATATCAATCAGACTTTTAAACTTTGATGTATTATACAACATTGAGTGTATCTTTGTCAAGTTTATTGAGTAATTTGTATCAACTATGTAACTTTTTGTCTATTTACCTATATCTTATATAATAACACTTGCATCAAAAAGCAACCTATAATCGATATTTTTATAAAATATAAAACTATTTTTTGGGAGTACATATACCAATGATTCAAAAAAGCAAAAAAATCATAGCAACAGGTTTGCTATCTACCTTGACAACTGCTTATATATTTGGCTCTTTTGCACAAGCAAAAAACATACCTACTGAAGAGAGCTCAGCAAAAGCCAAACTTGAAGCTTATATCAAGTTTACCCAGATTTTAAATGTCATAGAACAAGAGTATGTAGATGAAGTAAATACTACAACTCTTGTCAACAAAGCTCTTAAAGGACTTATGAATAACCTTGATGCACATTCAGCTTTTATGGATGAAAAATCATACAGTGATTTGGATATGCAAACAAAAGGTGAGTTTGGAGGACTTGGTATATCTGTAGGTATGAGAGATGGAGCATTGACAGTTATTGCTCCACTATATGATACTCCAGCAGACAGAGCCGGTATAAAATCTGGTGATATTATCCTCAAAATCGATGATAAAGCCACTATAGACATGAGTATAGATGATGCTGTTAAACTAATGAGAGGAAAACCAAAAACTGATATAGTACTAACTATAGTAAGAAAAGGTGAAAACAAACCACTCAAAATCAAAATAACTCGTGATATTATCAAACTTACTTCAGTATATATAAAAACTATAGAAAATGAAAAAGATGTCTTATATATCAAAGTAACATCATTTGATCAAAAAGTTGTAAAAACCATAAAAGATGCTTTAGATAAAAGCAAATCGATAAAAGGGATTATACTTGACCTTAGAAACAATCCAGGAGGACTTCTGGATCAAGCTGTTGGTCTTGTAGATATGTTTGTTGATAAAGGCGTGATAGTAAGCCAAAAAGGCAGAAACAAAATCGAAAATGTAGAGTATAAAGCTACCAAACCAGATACAGACAAACAAACTCCTATAGTAACACTAGTAAATGGTGGAAGTGCAAGTGCAAGTGAAATTGTAAGTGGTGCATTGCAAGACTTTAACCGTACTATAGTAGTAGGAGAGAAGACATTTGGTAAAGGCTCAGTACAAGTTGTTATGCCTTTAGGAAAAACCAAAGAAGCTCTTAAATTAACCGTTGCTAGATACTACCTGCCAAGTGGTAGAACTATACAAAACAAAGGTGTAACTCCTGATATAATAGTACATTATGGAAAAGTACCACATGCAAAAGATGACAGTTTTATGATAAAAGAAAGAGAACTTAAAGCTCATCTTAAAACTGAGTTGGCAAAACTAGACAGCAACTCTACAGTTATTGAGACAGATACAAATACAACAAAACCAAAACAAGAGGTTATCAAACAAGATGCTCTGTATCAAGACTCTCAACTAAAAAGTGGTCTTGATATACTCAAAGCACTCATAATAACACACAAAGGAAGTAACTAATGGCAACAAAAACAGAATTAGTATATGAAGGTAAAGCAAAAAAGATTTGGGCAACAGATAATGAAAAACTTTATATATCAGAGTTCAAAGATGATCTAACTGCATTTAATGGTGAGAAAAAATCAAGCGAAGCTGGTAAAGGTGCATTAAATAACAAGATCTCTACTCAGCTGTTTAACTACCTAAACGAAAAAGGGATTCCTACTCATTTTGTAGAGATGATAGATGATAACCATATGCTACACAAAAAAGCAGAAGTTATTCTCATAGAAGTGATAGTCAGAAACATAGCTACAGGAAGTCTTAGTCGTAACCTTGGTATAGAAGATGGTAAAGTACTTCCATTTACTTTAGTAGAGTTTGATTATAAAAATGATGAACTTGGTGATCCAAAACTAAACGACCAACACTGTCTTATCTTAGAACTTGTAAAAGACAGTTCAGAGCTTGAATATATTAGATATATGGCTAGACGCATCAACGAACTTCTAAAAGAGTTTTATGACTCTATAGGACTAACTCTAGTGGATTTCAAACTAGAGTTTGGTAGAGATATGGATGGAAACATTATCCTTATCGATGAGCTTAGTCCTGACAACTTCAGACTATGGGACAAAGAGAGTGGTGAGAGTATGGATAAAGATAGATTCCGTAAGGGTCTAGGTGGGCTAAAAGTAGCTTACGAAGAAGTACTAAACAGAATACTAAACAAATAAAAGGATAAAAAATGACAGCTATAGTAAATGTATATCTAAAAGAAGGGGTACTTGACCCTCAAGGTAAAGCAGCACACCACGCACTAGATTCACTTGGATTTGAAGGTGTAGAGGATGTAAGGATAGGTAAACAGATAGTTTTACAGCTATCAACTGATGACAAAGCCAAAGCAGAAGCTGAAGTAAAAGAGATGTGCGAGACACTTCTTGCTAACACTGTAATCGAAGACTATAGTATAGAGATAAGAGCATGAAAGTAGCAGTTTTAAGATTTCCAGGGACTAACTGTGAGTTTGATACACAGTATGCGTTTGAGAAACTAGGCCACTCTACAGAGCTAGTTTGGCACGAAGATGAGAGCTTACCTGCCAATATAGATTTGGTAGTGGTACCAGGTGGGTTCTCTTATGGAGATTATCTTAGAAGTGGGTCTATCGCTAGATTTTCTCCTGTGATGAAAGCAGTAAGCAAATATGCCAATGATGGTGGTAAAGTTTTGGGTATCTGTAATGGTTTTCAAATCCTAACTGAGGCGGGATTGCTTCCTGGTGCATTGAAAAGAAACAACAACCTACACTTCATCTCAAAGCACCAAACACTTAGAGTAGAAAACACAGACAATGCATTTTTGAACCAATGTACTAAAGGCGAAATACTAAACATCCCTATAGCTCACGCTGATGGTAACTACTACATAGATGATGAAGGACTTAAAGAACTTGAAGCAAACAATCAAGTACTTCTTAGATACTGTGATAGTGAAGGAAACAACACTGTAGTAAATGGTTCTGTGACATCTATAGCTGGTGTTTGCAACAAAGACAAAAATGTATTTGGACTTATGCCTCACCCTGAAAGAGCCTTAGAAGACATCTTAGGTAGTGTTGATGGAGTTAAGATGCTAAAAGGTTTTGAGTCTTAATGAAACGACTTTATCTTTTTGGGTTACTTTGGCTTATACTAACTACTCTAGCTTTTGCTCAGACTCATTTTAAGTATAGCTATGTACCCAAAAAGGTATATCTAAATCAAATATTTCCTATAACCATTATAGAAGTTGAAAAAGATTCAACAAAAACACCTCACTTTGAATTTGATTCTTGGAATACTCTTCAACCTATCTCAAAACAACCACTAATCATCCATAACAATCAAGACAGGTTTTATACTTTTTACTTTAAAGCAACAAACAAAAACATAACTACACCTCGTATTTTTATAAAAGATAATAGTTATGAGAGTATGCTTGATCCAAAACATATCAAAGGTATAGAGCTCAAAGCACCAAAAAACTTTTGTAAAGTTATAGCTACTGATTTAAAAATAACAAACTATCAAATATCAAATTATGATGAAAAGTCATATCTTGTAACTTTGTCTATAGAAGCTCTAGAGGCAAACTTAGAAGATATACATATCAAAGATACTATACAAGAAGGTATAGAAAAAATTCATAGACACTTTGCAAAAACAAATGGAGAGTTTTTTGTAGTAGTTCCAAATCAATTAAAAACTTTAAAATTCAGTTATTTTAACTCTCTGAAAAAACAGTTTGAAGAGTTTAATATCAAACTGCAAATAGCCAACAGCAGTGTCACAACACAAAGTGAACTAAATCCAAAATATGACAGTTTTGACCTACTCAAAAAATATCTTTTGATGCTTTTGGTAGCATTTTTTCTTATAATGTTTATATGGAAAAAAGATTTTTTCTATCTAATCTTTGGTGTATTATCTCTTATAACACTTTTGACACTCTATATACCTCATCAAAAAATTTGTATCAAAAAAAACAGTAAAATATATGTTTTACCAACACATACCAGCCGTATATCCTCAGTTGTAACACAACAATATACAACTACTATTTTGGGAGAGCATAAAAACTATAAAAAAATAGAATACAAAAACCATACTATAGGTTGGATAAAGGATGAAGATGTTTGCAAAGATTAGATTTTACTGGGGAGCTTTTGTCATATCGTTTATAGTAGCTGTTATTATGATACCAGCTGTTACATTGGCACCTAAATATACAGGTGTTATTATGTATAGACTCAATCAACTCATTATGTTTCTAATGGGTGCCAAGATACAAACTTATGGAGAGTATGATCCAAATGCTGATATGCTAGTTATGAACCATCAGGGTATCATGGATATAGTATCTATCGAAGCATTTAAAAAACATGATATATGCTGGGTAGCAAAAAAAGAGCTTTTTGATACACCTTGGTTTGGATATATACTCAAAAACTCCGGTATGATTTCGCTAGACCGTGGTAGTCGAAGTGGTCTTGTAAAACTCTTTAAAGATGTCAAAAACAAACTTGAAAATGAACATAGACAAATCGCAATATTTCCAGAAGGTACAAGAGCAAAAGAGCAAAAACTTTTAAAGTTCAAACAAGGTACTCAAATGATAGCACAAAAGATGAAACTAAAAGTCCAGCCAGTTATCATCACAGGTAGCAAATGGGTACTAAATGAGCATAACAAAACAGGACATAGTGGTACTATACATATAGAATTTTTACCTACGATAGATGTATCACAAGAGGATGAAAACTGGTTTGATAATCTATCTAAACTAATGCAACAAAAAATAGATGATCAATACACACAAAACCAAATAGAAAGATAGGAATACAAATGAACCCTTTACAAAATGAAGTAACAAAACATATAAAAAAGCTAGTAAGACCTCTCAAAGAAGAGAATGAATTAAAAACAGTTTTAAAGACAAAACTAACAAAAAAAGAGTTCAAACTCCTAGATTGTCTTGCAAATAACTGTGATATAAACGAGTTAAAATCAAAACTAAATTTAGATGAAGAAAGATATAAAGAGCTTTATGAAAAACTTATCAAAAAACTAAATCAAGAAAAAATAAAACAACAAATTTGTGATTAATATTTTATTTAAGACAAATTTTATCTTATTTAGATATAATTCCAACAGATCTTAGATATTGGAACAATAAACTTTTGTTATTTCCTCCTTTTAAAAGTTCATTTTGTACCAACTACCCTATTGTTACAATTCCCCACCCCAACCAATATCTAAGATTCTTTTGCTACTATTTCAACTATGAGTAATATTCAACTAGGTATTTATAACTTATCCATTTATGATTTACAAAATCCTATAAAACTATATAGCATATATAGTGATATGAACTCCAACTACTACTGGAGTGATGACTTCTCTGCCATATACTATATAACTCAAGCAAAAGCTGGCTTTATAGCTGTAAGTGATACATTGGCACACGAAAAGTTTCTCTTGCCTGAGATACAATTTGCTTATGCATTGCTTGATTTTAAAGATTTACATATACCATCACGCATATCCAAACTGATACGAAGCAAAAATTTATCTATTGTTATAGATGATAACTTTGAAGAGATACAAGAGTATTTAGATAGATACCACAAAAACAACTGGCTTGATAAGAATTATACTGCTATACTTAGACAAACTCAAAATATACAATCTGCAAATTTTAAAGCTATAACAGTCTATATAGAGTATCAAGGTGAGATAGTAGCAGGAGAGATAGGATACATCATAGGCTCTACCTATACAAGTCTTAGTGGTTTTAGTGACAAAAGATACAAAGGTTTTGGTACAGCTCAGATGGTACTACTAGCACAAAAACTACAAGATAGTGGCTTTGAGTTTTTGAACTTGGGACATCCATATATGGATTACAAACAAAACTTAGGTGCCAAGATATACCAAAGAGATGAGTTTTTGCTAAAATGGTACAAAAGCACTCAAAAAGATATACTACACATAAAGGAGTAAAAATGCAAAATGATTTTACAAAAGCTATGGAGTTTAGACACGCTTGTAAAGTGTTTGATGATAGTAAAAAAATCTCTGATGAAGATATAAGATATATCCTTGATATGGGGATACTATCACCCTCTTCTTTTGGGATGGAACCTTGGAAATTTTTGGTTATAACAAACCAAGAGCTAAAAGAAAGCCTAAAGCCTTTATGTTGGAATCAAGTACAAATAACAAGCTGTTCACATCTAGTAGTGATACTAGCCAAGATAGAAGACATCAAACCAAACTCTCCTGAAGTTGCAAAAAAATTTCAAAGAAGAGGTCTATCTGATGAGATGACACAAGCTTATATCCAAAAATACACAGAGTTTTTATCTCCTATCGTAGATGATGATAGTAAACTCTTTGCATGGAGTGCCAAACAGACATACATAGCACTAAACAATATGATGACTGCTGGTGCAACCATAGGCATAGACTCATGCCCCATAGAAGGTTTTGAACAAGAAAATGTAGAAAAACTTCTTGATATAGATACAACCAAGTATAGAGTTAGTGTATTGTTACCATTTGGTTACAGACTTAACCCACAACCAAAGCATCTTAGAGATAGTTTTGAAGATGTAGTAGAGTTTATTTAGCATAGAGCTTGAAGCTGAGAGCTGAGAGCTTAAAGCGAAAAGCACAAAGCACAAAGCTGAAAGCTTTTTGGAATAGGAACTTTATTCCATGCTAAATCGTAAATATAACAATCCATATTTAAGCTATTAGCTTCTAGCTCTATGCTCTAAGCTAACTATGACTAAAGTCTCACATCCTAAACCTTTCATTCTCCATTCCAAAAATCTACCCTCTACTCTCTACCTTCTACCCTCTTAATCCTCAGCACTCAAAACTCACTCCTACCTACTACTTGCTCACTACTACCTGATAACTACTACCTCCTACTTACTCACTACTACCTATTCACTACTACTTACTCCCTAATAACTCAAACCTTTTTAATGCTATAATACCACCAAAAAATCAAAAGTCAATCAATGAAAAACATATCTATCTTTGGTACTAGTAGCGATGCTGGTAAGAGTACACTAGCTTGGGTGATAGGCAGACTTTTACAAAAAAGAGGTTATCTAGTAGCTCCTTTTAAAGCTCAAAATGTATCTAACAATGCTCATATAGCTGATGATAACTCTGAGATAGCTATCGCTCAGCATTTTCAAGCCAAAGCTCTAGGAGTGACGACATCTTGGCACAACAACCCTGTACTTCTCAAATCAGGCAGAGGCAGTAGTGCATCACTCATCATCAAAGGTAAAGCTCTGGCTACAAAAGATGTCAGAGAGTATTATAGGGACTTAGATATG
>Ga0256828_1002129_pt1 | contig 11974 bp, 10 predicted proteins | sample CV88metaG_FD_185993 | JGI IMG/M metagenome (GOLD analysis project Ga0256828, IMG submission 185993) | Hydrothermal vent microbial communities from East Pacific Rise, Pacific Ocean - CV88 | ecosystem: Environmental > Aquatic > Marine > Hydrothermal vents | place: Pacific Ocean: East Pacific Rise... | reverse complement strand
ACGCATATCTGATTTGACCTCTCCAAATTGGGATGAGTATTTTCCACAAGCCCAAAGACTCAAAGTTGACTACCTAAGTCAAGATGAATCATTCGAGCTTATTACCCACCCTGTGGATGATTTTAACCTTGTTTATAGTGATGAGGTGGCTGATGAGGTCTATAGATGGACAATGGGACACCCTCAACTTTTACAAACTATATGTTCAAATATTGTTACTATTGCCAACCAAACTAACCAAAAAAGAGTTACTTTTAAGATGGTAGCAAAAGCGAAAGATGAGGTTTTTGAAGTAAACGAGATGCCAATGACTATCTTTTGGAGAGAATTTTGTGGTGATGAAGAGCGAGAGGTTATTGAGCAGATATTAGCTAATAGGGCTATAATTCGAGAAACTAGAGAGCAAAGAAGAGCTTTGGCTCGGTTGGTGGATTATGGGTTTATTGTTAAGATATTCGGGGCTGAAGCCTCCGATTCCGTGCAGTATCGGATTTTTGTTCCGTTGTTTGAGAAATGGCTTGTGGAGAGACAGGATTTAATTGAGATTTAAATCAATATTTAACTTTAATTTTATTGTACAAGAGTCGATTTATCGACCATCCTGTGCTATAATACGAAAAAATTTAAAATCTATTATATGTAAGGCAAAAAATTGAGCATAGATTTAACCTCCCCAGACCTATATTTTAACCGTGAAATTTCATGGCTTAAGTTTAACAGTAGAGTATTGGCACAAGCAAAAGATAGTACTCTTCCACCATTAGAGCGTCTAAAGTTTATTGCTATTTATGGCACAAATCTTGATGAATTTTATATGATTAGAGTTGCAGGACTCAAAGCACTTTTTAAAGCTCGTATCCAAGAGACGGCTATTGATAAGATTACTCCAACGGAACAGCTAGAGACTATTCACAAGACACTACATAAAGAGCATAAGACACTAGAATCCTCTTTTAAAGAGATTATGAAAGAGCTAAAAGAGTATGATATCTGTATCAAAAACTACTCTAAACTTACAGATAAACAGCAAGAGATGATAAAAGAGCAGTTTTTTGAACAGATATATCCTGTGATTATGCCTATTGCTATTGATGCTACTCACCCTTTTCCACACCTCAATAACCTAAGCGTTGCACTAGCATTAAAGTTTGAAGATAGAAGAGGCAATATCAAACATGGTCTAATAAGAATTCCAAGAATCTTACCAAGATTTTTAGAAGTTGACCACTGTTTTGTACCAATAGAATCAGTAGTTGAACATTTTAGTACAGAGCTTTTTCAAGGGTTTAAAAGAGTCTCCTCGACACCATTTAGGGTAACTAGAAATGCTGATATCGAAATAGAAGAGGAGGAGGCTGATGACTTTATGGAGATACTCGAAGAGGGAATTCGAGCTAGAAATAGAGGAACACTTGTCCGTTTGGAGCTTATGGAGGGTGCAGATGAGGATTTAGTAGAGTTTTTGACTACTCACCTACATCTTGATGAGCATGATATATATAGATACAAAATACCACTAAATCTTGGTACTCTTTGGCATATTGTAGGAAAAGAGGCATTAGCTCATTTAACACTTCCAACATATACCCCAAAAACTCTACCACCTTTTGATGATAATTCTGATATATTTGAGGCTATAGATAAAAAGGATGTGCTACTATACCACCCATATGAGAGTTTTGACCCTGTAGTACGCTTTATAGAAGAGGCTTCAAAAGACCCTGATACACTATCTATGCGTATGACCCTATATCGTGTAGGCAAAAATTCACCTATAGTAAAAGCTCTTATTCGTGCAGCACAAGATGGAAAACAGGTGACAGTATTAGTAGAGTTAAAGGCTAGATTTGATGAGGAAAATAACCTACATTGGGCAAAAGCACTAGAGGATGCAGGGGCTCATGTAATCTATGGAATAAAAGGTCTAAAGGTTCATGCAAAAATAGCACAGATAACTAAAAGAAAAGGCTCAAAGCTTAAAGGATATCTACATCTAGGTACGGGAAACTATAACCCTGTAACTTCAAGAATATATACAGATATGAGCTATTTTACTAGCAAAAAAGAGTTTAACAAAGATGCAACTAAATTTTTTCATTTTATTACAGGATTTGCTGACCATATTTCACTAAAAAAACTAATCATTGCTCCTTTAGAGATAAAACCAAAACTATTATCTATGATAAAAACTGAAGCTAGTCACAAAGAGGAGGGGTTGATTATTCTAAAAGCTAACTCTTTGGTTGACCCTGATATTATCCAAGCACTCTATAAAGCATCTATGGCAGGGTGTAAAGTTGAGCTTATTATTCGTGGGATTTGTGTACTAAAACCAGGAATCAAAGATATTAGTGAAAATATCTCTGTATACTCAATTATTGGAAAATATTTAGAGCATCCTCGTATCTCATTTTTCAAACATGACACCTATCAGTGCTATATCTCATCAGCAGACCTTATGCCAAGAAATCTAATTCGTCGCATTGAGATTATGACACCTATAGAAGAGCCAAATCTACAACAGAAGATAAAACAGATACTATCTCTGCAACTAAAAGACTCAAAACTCAGATGGAAGCTTAAAAGTTCAGGAGAGTATAAACAGGTAAAACAGGGAGATAAGCTAGTAAATAATCATGATATCTTAGAGGATTATGTAACTAGAATTTATGACGAGACACAAAAAGAGATAAGTGAATATGATAAAAAACTTGCTAACAAAATCATAAGAGCTTAACAACCAAAGAGAAAGGAAAAAAATGACAATCAAATACAAAGAGTGGACACCAACCCTAAAAAAAGGAGCATGGATAGCAGAGGGTGCAACAGTAATAGGACGAACCGAGATAGGAGAGGATTCATCTATATGGTTTGGTTCAATCATAAGAGGTGATGTTCACTACATAAAGATAGGAGATAGAACCTCTATCCAAGACCTCTCTATGGTACATGTCACCCACCATAAAAAAGAGGATATGAGTGATGGAAACCCAACTATTATTGGTAATGATGTCACCATAGGACACAGAGTAATGCTACACGGCTGTACCATAGAAGATGCCTGTCTTATCGGTATGAGTGCTACTATTTTAGATGGTGCTATTATCGGTAAAGAATCAATTGTAGGGGCAGGAAGCTTAGTAACTAAAAACAAAATATTTCCACCTAGAAGTTTAATAATGGGAAGTCCTGCCAAGGTAGTTAGAGAGTTGACCGATGCAGAAGTAACAGAGCTTTATGCTTCAGCTACTCGTTATGTGGGGTTTAAGGATAATTATCTTTAGTAAATAAGAGAACCATATTGACCCAATATTTGGGTCAATTTTATTAGCCTATTGCTCCTTGGCTAACATATGGAAATCTCCTGCAATATCTGCAAGATAAATTTCAAGGTCTGTATAACCAGCGTCATTCTCTACTACATAGTTTCCAATAATCCAATCTTTATGTATATTATTTTTATTCTCTTTGTTATTCTTTTTATTTGGGTCTAAATTATGCTTTTTTTCCCAATCATCTGGAATACCATCTAAGTCACTATCAAATGTTTTTGGGTCAACATTTTCAGTTATATCATCATTATAGTCACTTGTAGTTGGATATTTAAATCGGTCAGCATCACCAATTCCTCCATCACCTCTAACTTTTGTTAATTTATTTGGTCCACTATTGTCTCTTGCCCACTTTAGATACATATTATCTATCGAATCCTCAACATAAGGCGTACCATCATCTTTAAACTTAACATTTCCTCCTACATTGTCTAAAATATTCTTTTTAACACTTTTTGCATCTAAAATAGAGACTGGATAACGTGTATTAGTAATAGGCTCTGAACGTAATATTGAATTCTCTTTATTTAAGTTATCTCCTGTATTATGGTTATTATTTCCACCTTGACGATTATGCAACATAAGATAACTATTGGAACTAATTTTATCAGAAATAGAATGAACAGAACCATCATTATTCAAAAATAGATTATTTTTAACATAAAAATTAGCCTTAGAGATATTTCCATCAAATGTCTCATTGTCTAAATATCCATATAAATTTTTAGTAGTAAAATCAGAAGAGTAGTGACTTAATTGATAAACATTTCCTACTAAATCATTTTTGGAAGTTCCTGCAAGACGTGCTATTCTCTCTCCTGTAGCATCCCCTTTAAATCCATAGATATAGTTGTTAATAATTCTAAATGCTCCTCTATCTCCACCTGAGGTATTTGGGAAACGATGGCTTAATCCAATAAATGCATTTTTATGAATAGAGAACTCTCCCATATTGTCCCAAACTTTTTTTGACATAGTTGAACGCCATTGAAGGGAGTGTATTTTTCTATTCCATATCCATCTTCCAGGGTCTTTTCCCAAAAGCATTCCTACATTATGATTATAATGCTCTCCTTTACTTCTATCTCTATCTCCTTTAATTATATTTTCATGCATCAATGAGCGTTGTATTGTAATATTTCCCAATGGACGCTCCTCTTCTCTACTACTACCATTTAAAATAATTAAACCATATGATGACCAACCTGAGGTTAAGTGGTCAATAATAACGTCACTTACATATGAGAATCTAATAGATGGTTCACGACTCTGTTTTACACCCTCTTTTAAGTACCATTGCCAATTAAACCTACTATCAAAATATCTTAATATCATATTATCTTGATTATAAATATTGAAATGCCTTGCAAAAGTAAGCTTATCACTATAGTTATTTGCAAGATGTACGCCACCTTTATCATTTGCTGTTTGACCTGCAAGTGTAAAATTACTATAACGATAACTATTTTTATTTCCTCTTTTACTTCCTAATGTAATACCTTTATCAAGATTAAATCTACCACCTATCGCAAAAAGAATTGTTCTAGCTCCCTCTGTGGAAAGTGCTTCTCGAAGACTTCCTGCTCCATGGGAACGCCTATTGGTTACATATATAACCTTTCCATCTCGTCCTCCCGATGTCTCTGCACCTGCACCTTCTGCTGTGGGAAATGCTTTTAAATCTTTAAGTACAATTTTAATTTTATCTTTATTTTTATCATCTTCAGGAAATAACCCATTAAAAAAAGAGAAGCCTGAGGTTATTGATTTCTCAGTAGAATTAGAGTCATCTGATAGAAAACCACCAAACATACTTGAGTAGATAAAAGTAGGAATAACCAAAAGAGTTGGAAATAAAATCTCCTTAACCTTTATCTTTTTTATAGAATTATTTTTCATAAATATAAACCTTTTAATATTTTATTTGTTTATTAACGTGTAATAATATTATTATTTTGATTAAAATCTTCTTGATTACAATTTTACAAAAAAGTAGTATAATAGCAAAGAAAAAAGGATAAGATATGTACCAAACCATCTTAAAAAGTTTAAAAGATATTCTAAGCCCAAAGGTGTTAATGTTTATTTTAACGATTGGAGTAAGCTCTATAGCTATATGGGTTATCATACTTATATATTTTTGGGATAGTTTTAATCATTTTGTAGTCTCTTTTCTAAGTTGGATACCTTGGGAGTGGGCGCAAGATACCATAACCTATGTAGCAGCTCCTCTTGCAGGATATACGCTTATTATCATCACTGTCTCTATCTTAACCTCACTCTTTAGTGATAAGTTAATGATATCTTTAGCAAAAAAACACTACCCAGCACAAGAGATAGTGGATAATGTCTCAATTACAGGCTCTATTTTAGTAACTATCAAATCTATTATCATCTTCTTGATTCTATTTATGATGCTATTTCCTCTTATTTTTATCCCTATATTTGGTCAAGTTGTTCTTCTCTATCTATGGTCAATTCTACTAAAAGAGCCAATGATACATGATGTTGGTGGACTTTTTATCTCAGATAAAAAAGAATTAAAAAAGAGAAGAAAAAAATCAACTATCATTGCTATGTTGGCATCTCTATTTAACTATATTCCTATTTTAAATATTTTTGCACCAATATTTGCTCAAATCCTATTTTTACACCATATCCTAAAAGAGGATAAATAGTTTTCTTCACAATTTTATGTTAAAATAAAATAAAAAAGGAAAATTGTATGCCTTATATTAAAATTATATGTTCTCTTGCGATTTTGATTCTCGCTACAGGCTGTGTACAAGTACAGAAGCCACCCAAGAGAGGCAGTCATCATAATGTTATTAGTATACCATCAAACTCACAGCAAGTAGCTATCTCACAACCTGCAATTATCTCGCAACCAACATATGGAGTAGGAAGTGTCGTTACACAGCAACCAGTTTATGGTAATGTTATCACTCAACAACCACCAATCTATGGCAATGTTATTATACATCCAAATCCAACACCAATACCACAAGGTCCACCGATTCCAATAGCACCGATTCCAAATATTTTCTCTATGGACTCTATTAGTAGCCCATATCTACAAGGTTCTTATAGCAGTAACTATAAGTTAAAAAACTTTATTAATAATATGGTAACTAAACATGGTTTTAGAAGAGACTACCTAAATGCTGTATTTTCTAGTGTACGAAGAGATACAGAAGCACTTCAAAAAATTGGTGCATTCAACGTTGCCAAACCACACTCTTCTGCAAAAACTGCACCTCCTGGTTCTTGGGATAAATATCGTGCAAACTTCTTAACATCAAGCCGTATTGAAAAAGGTGTAAAATTTTGGAGAGAAAACGAGTATTATCTAAATATGGCAGCCCAAAAGTATGGTGTTGCACCTGCTTATATTGTAGGAATTATTGGTGTAGAGACAAACTTTGGTGGATTCACAGGAAAACATAGTGTTTTAAATGCTCTAACCTCTATCTCTTTGGAGTTTCCAAAACGTTCAAAATTTTTCACTATGCAACTTGAAAACTATCTATTGATGACTAGAGAGGAGCGTATTGACCCACGCTCTATTCAAGGTTCATATGCAGGAGCATTTGGTCTATCTCAATTTATGCCTGACTCATTTAGAGATTACGCTGTAGACCATGATGGAAATGGACAAATTAACCTTTTTACCAAAGCAGATGCAATTGGTTCTGTAGCAAATTTCTTTAAAATTAAAGGGAAATGGAATGAAAATATTCCTGTAGCTGTATTAACGACCTATCCTAAAAGTAGATTTTATGGTCTAAATACAGGATTTAAAACTAGATACTCACAAGAGCATCTACTCTCTTTAGGAATGAGACCTGTTGATAGCTTTTATGGCTATCGTGGAGAGGTTGCACTTATTAAGCTAAGTAGATATAGCAAAGATGAACTATGGTGGGCTACACCAAACTTTAATAGTATCGCAAGATATAATCCAAAAGACCACTACGCAATGGCTGTACACCAACTTGCACAAGCTGTAAGAATGGCGTATTGGAGACAAAAACGGTAATAGTTAAGTATCAAAGAGATAGAGCAATCAAAGAACGATTGTCTCTACTCATCTTTTTTATCTTTACTACTATCTTCCGTATCCTTTTTAGGGGATTTTAGAACAAAATAAAAACTAACTAAAATAACGGCATAGACAATATAGTAATAGATATTATCATCAGGTAATCCACCCATATCAAACTCCTCTATTTATATTTTTGTATATCTCTAGGCTCTTTTGCCTCAAAAGCATAACCTAAAAGAGATAAAGCCTTTGCATGAAGCAAAATTCTCTTGGAACGAGTAACAGAACCATATCTCTCATCACCCACAATAGGATGACCAATACTAGATAGATGCACACGAATTTGGTGAGTTCTACCTGTCATAATCTCTATCTCAACTTTAGATTTTTTACCCTGTATCTCTAAAGGTTTAACTACTGTTATGGCAGGTCTTCCACGCTCCTCATTTATCTCTGAAAAAGCTTTTCCTCCCTGTTTATGTGTAGCGATTGGTGCATCAATAGTTACCTCTTCACAAAATACACCCTCTACCCATGCCACATATCTCTTTTTTACTTTTCTCTGTTTAAATGCTTGAATTGCATCCTCCAAAAAAGCCTCATTTCGTGCAAGAATCAAAACACCTGATGTGTCACGGTCGAGACGGTGGATAAGAACAGTCTCATCCTCCTCTATTGCATCTTGTAACTCATATGAATCTAATAGAGCTGGTTTATTGATTGCTAAGATATTCTCATCTTGATAGATAATTCTTACTTTATCTATATCCTCAACTCTAAATCTAGTATCATTAGGCATTTCAGCTCTAGCAATCTTAATCTTTCTATCAGTCACATAGACCAAACCTCTATCTATAAGCTCTTTGGCTTTTTTATTTGAAATTCCCTCTTGCTGGGCAAGTAGTTTATAAGCTTTTTCCATTAAATCTCCCTCTTGATAGAGTCAACTATCGGTTGTATATCTGTTGTTTGTATTATCTTTGTTGGCATTAGCTGTGCCTGTTGTTGTAATCTTCTTGCTAAATTATCTTTTGTTACAATTGCTATACCCTCTATCATAGAGAATATATCTCGTTGATTAAAATAGTGAACTCCTGAGATAATCTTACACCCATATTGAGCAGCTTCAGCAGCATTATGTCCACCAATTTTAGCAAATGCACCACCCAAAATAACAATATCAGATATCGCATAAATATTAACCAACTCTCCAAGTAGGTCAACAAGTACAATATCTGAATTAAATGCTTCATTTTCAGAGTATCTATGAGTACTATAATAATACTCTTTGCAAAAACTATCTATCATCTCTTTTACTCTATCAAAACGGTCTGGATGTCTTGGAACAATCACCAACTTTGATTCAGGATTATCCTGTTTAAACTTATAAAAAGCATCCAAGATAAGCTCCTCTTCTCCCTCATGAGTACTACCAGCACATATCAGAAGAGCCTTGGGCTTAGAGAGTTGCTTGTTTGCTTTTGGAATATTAGCAAGTTTAATATTACCAATAACTTTTACATCTGTTGCACCAAGCTCCTCTAATCTATCTTTATCTCTTACACTTTGAGCATAAACCTCATCTATATGTCTAAATATCTTTTTATAAAACCATGACATCTTCTTATATTTATGAAAAGAACGGTCACTCATTCTTGCATTGATAAGAAGTGTTTTTGCTCCTCTCTTTTTTGCCAAAACAAATAACAGATACCAAAATTCAGCTTCCATAACCACCAAAACTTTTTGAGGCTTTAACCAAAAATAGAGAAGTGGTTCAAATGGTAGATAACGACTCTGCTCCGACTGTTGAGAGACAATTGCCTCATATCCTGTCTGAGTTGTTGTTGTCAATCTAAGTAACTCTTTTGGCAAAACTTTAAGTAGAGGGTATGTTGCCCTAGCCTCTCCAAAACTACAAGAGTGAAACCATATGCCATTAGGTTTTAATGGTCTATTGTTTTTCAAAAAAAATCTTGCAGGTATAGAAACTCTATATTTTGATTGTCTCTTTGAAACGAAAAATAGAATAGGTAGAGAGACTAAATAGAGAAACGATGCCAGAAAGAAATAAAATACAAAAAAGAATGTAGATTTTAACATAGATAAGACTACCTTATTTTGATACCATAAAGGAGATGGTGTAAAACTCTATTTTACACCAACTATTAGAGACAATTAAGACGCTTCATTCTCTTCTTGTTGCTTTTCAAGATGAAGAATACGACCACAGTTAGGACAAGTTTTAATATCTTCTGATTTTATAACCTCTGCATAAGCTGAATCATTTAATTTCATATAACAACCAAAACAAGCCTGTTTTCTAACAGGTACAACTGCTGTATTTCTAGCCCAAACACGAATCTTCTCATAAAAAGCAAGAATCTTTTGGTCAATAGCAATTATTTTACTCTCACGCTCTGCAAAAAGTTTTGATTTATCCTTCTCTATAGAGGCTAATTTTTCATTTACCTCTAGTGAAACTTTCTCAACCTCTTTATTGATTTTTTCAAACTCTTCATTTGCTACAACAAGCTCATTTTCTCGTGTTTCTAAAATATCATTTTGTCGAGAAATCTCCTCATTAGCAAAAACAACTCTCTCTTTTGCCAACTCCTCTTCTACTTGAAGTGCTTGTAACTCTTTCTCATTTTTAACTGCATCCATTTTAGTAGCACTTTGGCTCATCTGCTCATTTTGAACCTTAATCTGCTCTTCATAAGAGGCTATTTTACTATTAGCATCCTCAATCTGTGCATTAATTGTCTCAATTTTTTCAGAGACTGCATCTCGTTTTGTTACTTTTTTTGCAAGTTTTTTCTGAGCTTGTTCAATAAGTGGTGTAAAATCATCTATAGATTTATCCAACGCTGACAGTTCAACCAATTCATTTAAATGTGTGTTCAATCTCTATCCTTTGGGGGTTTGAAGCATTTTTTGTAGTACCTATTTGACAAAAATTATACTATAATATTTCAAATGGGTTTTGTGATTGCGAAATTATACCCAAAATACCTAAATTTTTTAATTCCTTCATCATCACATCTACAAAAAATTTTTCACTCTCATAATGTCCTATATCTACCATCATCAAATTTTGACTCATAGCTTTAGTTGCATCATGATATTTTATATCACCTGTCAAAAAGCAATCAGCATCAACCTCATCCATAAGTGAAGCCCCTGCTCCTGTGGTCAGTGCGATAGATAATATTTTCTGTTTTAGTGAAACTACACGAAGAGTCTCTAAGCCCAATTTCTCTTTCAACAGATTAAGAAGTTCATCTTTTGACCAAGAGCCTGTAGTTCGACACACAAACCCATCTTGAAACTCTTTTTTAAAACCCAAAACCTTTTCAAAGACATAAGCATTTAGATGAGTTTTATCAAAATTTGTGTGCATAGCTATTAAAGAGAGATTTTTTTTAACCATTATCTCTAATAGATTAGCAGGATAAACAGAAAAATCTAACTGTTTTAGCCCTGAAAAGATTAGAGGATGATGAACTATAAAAAGAGTATTCTCTTTAGCACTTTCTAATGTATTATGGTCTAAATCTAACCCCAAAGTGATATGTTCAAACTCTCGATTCATATCACCTACAAGTAGACCTGAATTATCCCATCTCTCTTGGAGTTCAAATGGGCTAATTTCGTTTAATTTTTGGTATATTTCTTTTATTTTCATTTGGATTCCGTAGGGTGTAGTCCCCGACTACACCATTTGTATATTATGTAAAATTTGGTTTTGACGGTGTAGACGGGGTCTACACCCTACCCAAGCACACGTGCATTTCGTTCTTCTTCCTGCTCTTTATACAATTTAGCACACCCAATAGACAATTCACGAACTTTCAAAATATAGTTCTGTCTCTGAGCTTGTGAGATTGCCTTACGAGCATCAAGCACGTTAAACGCATGAGACGCCACCATACATTGGTCATAGGCAGGAAGAGGTAGACCATTGTCAAGACACAACTTACACTCAGCCGAAGCATCATCAAAATCTTTTAAAAGTTTCTCTACATTTGCCACCTCAAAGTGATATTTACTAAACTCATACTCACTCTCTTTATGAACATCTGCATAAGTAGTAATATTATCCCCTTGTCTGTTCCAAACAATATCAAAGACAGACTCAACCCCTTGCAGATACATAGCAAGTCTCTCTGTACCATAAGTAATCTCTACAGCTACAGGGTCACACGCAATCCCCCCTACTTGTTGAAAATAGGTAAATTGAGTAACTTCCATACCATCAAGCCAAACCTCCCAACCAAGACCCCACGCACCAAGTGTTGGAGACTCCCAGTTATCCTCTACAAAACGTATGTCATGCTCTTGTAGATTCAGTCCTAAATACTCTAATGACTTTAGATAAAGCTCTTGAATATTATCAGGAGATGGTTTAATAAGTGCCTGAAACTGGTAGTAAGCCCCCAATCTATTTGGGTTCTCTCCATATCGTCCATCTGTTGGTCTTCTTGATGGTGCAACATAGGCTGTAGACCACGGTTTGCTATCTAGGCTTCTTAAAAGTGTAGCAGGATGAAATGTTCCTGCTCCTGCTGGTATGTCGTAGGGTTGGACTATATTA
>Ga0256828_1002128_pt1 | contig 11988 bp, 12 predicted proteins | sample CV88metaG_FD_185993 | JGI IMG/M metagenome (GOLD analysis project Ga0256828, IMG submission 185993) | Hydrothermal vent microbial communities from East Pacific Rise, Pacific Ocean - CV88 | ecosystem: Environmental > Aquatic > Marine > Hydrothermal vents | place: Pacific Ocean: East Pacific Rise... | reverse complement strand
CAACTTCTAAGGATTGCATCTCTTGATGTGAAACAACAATCTCAACGATTTGTTGGGCAATAGCTACCACTGCTACATAGATAACATCTACTTTTTTAATCTCTAAAAGTTCCCCAGAAAAAGAAAACTTTTGACTTCCTTGTGTTTGTAGAAGTATCTCTCTTGGCATTCCATCCTCTTTGATTGAGCCCTCTTCTAAAACAAGTACTCTTGAAGCGAGTCTATAGATCTCACTTGGATCGTGACTCACCATAATGGTAGTGGTTTGAAACTCTTTATGTAGGAGTAAAATCTCCTCTTGGAGTTTATGACGCATAGCTGTATCTAGTGCGGAGAGGGGCTCATCTAGGAGTAAAATTTTCGGTTTTTTCATAAAAGCCCTACAGATGCTTACCCTTTGTTTTTGTCCACCACTCAGTGAGTTTGGATAGCGATTTTTGAGTTCATAAAGCTCTGTCATCTTGAGTAGTTTTGTGGCAAGTGTTTTGTTCTGTGCTACAAAGAGAAGGTTTTGTTCTACAGTCATATTTTCAAAAAGAGCATAGTCTTGAAAAACAAAACCGATGTCGCGTTTTTGTACCGCTAGATTTGTATTTTTGTCTTGCCAAGTTGCATCAGAGACGATGATTTTCGCTTCGGCTTCCTCTAGTCCTGCTACAATTCGAAGGAGTGTTGTTTTTCCACTTCCACTTTTACCACTGAGTGCTACAAAGCTTTGCTCTTGTATCTTCAGATCTACATTAAGTTGCATCTCTCCACTAGATCCATGGAGTCTCTTTTTGATCTGAATCTCTATCATAGTCCAAACCTTTTGTTGTGTTTTGCATTGAAGATATACACACTTAAGAGGACAGCAAAAGAGATAAGTATCATCATAGCACTGTAGATATGTGCAGCCTTATAGTCCATAATCTCTACCATCTCATAGATAGCGACCGATGCGACTTTTGTCTCACCTGGGATACTTCCACCAACCATTAAGACCACTCCAAACTCCCCAACAGTATGAGCAAAGGTGACGATGATCGCTGTTAGGAGTGCTGGTTTCATATTTGGCAGAGCCACCTGAAAGATGGTTTGAAAAGTACTTTTTCCCGCTATATAACTCGCTTCGAGCATATTTTTGTTGAGGGATTCAAAACCATTTTGGAGAGGTTGGAGCATAAAAGGCAAAGAGTAAAAACATGAGGCGATCACAAGACCTGTAAAAGAAAAAACAAGTTTTATATCAAAGGTATCTTCAAAAAAAGCACCGATGGGGGAGTTATAAGAGAGGGCAAAGAGTATGTAGAAGCCAAGTACTGAGGGTGGGAGTACAATGGGAAGTGCACTAAGTGCTTCTATGAACGGTTTTGCCTTTGATCGCGTTTGGGAGAGATACCAAGCCAAGGGCAAAGAGATAAAAAAAAGTATAAGCGATGTAAGTGCTGCAAGTTTAAATGAGAGTACAAAAGGAGTAAAATCCATTAAAGTATCTCCTCGATAAAGAGATCACTTGATTTAATCAGTGCAATCACATCCATCCCCACTTCAAGTTGCATTCTTTGGAGTGCTGTAGTGGTGATGATAGACTCTATAATAAAGGAGCCAAACGATAACTCCAAGCTACAAAGAAGTTCACCAATCTCTATGGAAAGGATTTTGGTGGGAAGTTGATTGCAAAAGCTTAGCTCTTGAGAACTTTGTTTTGCTATACCCACAGAAGTTGCCTTACTTGTAAGCAGCACCTGTGTGCCTATGTTGATCTTAGGATGAAGCTCCAAACTCATCATACTTAAGCTTGTATTGGCAGACTCAAATGTAATAATATGCAGATTCTCTACATTTTGGATACGGGTGATGCTCGCTTGAATATGGCTCATTGAACACTATACCCATAATGACGAAATATCTCTTTTGCTTGTGCAGAGAGGATAAACTTATAAAAAAGTTGTGCATCTTTGTTCTTCGTGGCATTTTTGAGTAAGACAATCCCTTGAGAGATGGGAGTATAAAGGGTAGTATCTAACTCTATATAGTTTTCCCCTTTGTGAAATTGTGCCATCTTCGGGGAGTGTAGAGCAGATGCTGCGATAAAGCCCATATCTGTAGCACTGACACTATAAGAGATTGTTTGTCCAATCGATTCTCCAAAGATTAGTTTGCTTTTGATGGCATCATAGAGTTTGGTATTGTCTAAAAACTCTTGTGTTGCTTTACCATAGGGTGCTGTTTTGGGGTTTGCCATAGCAATTCTTCTAATGGCTTTTGAGTGAACTATTGCTACACCTTGAGAAAAATCTCTTTTTTTCACACTAAAAAGAACAAGTGAACCTTGCGCATAGATATGGGGTTTACTAAGGGTAAGCCCCTCCTCATAAAGTGCTTCAGGGTAATTCATATTTGCTGACATAAAAACATCATAAGGGGCATGGTTTTTTATCTGTGCTGTGAGTTTACCACTACTACCAAGTGTTACTTGCACTTTTGTACCTGGATGTTCTTGGTGAAATTGTTTGATAAGAGTATCGATAGCATAGCTTACATTGGCTGCGACAGCAACATTCACCATCTCTGCAAAAACAAAGGAGTGAAGAAGGAAGAGGCTAAAGATAATTCTTTTCATATATCTATCCTAAAAGAGGTAGTTGAACTCTAAACGCGAGTCAAGATAGTTTGAGATTACTGAAGAGCTATGAATAAAATCTCTATAGCCTAAACGTACTCTATATTGCAACTCTGGCATTGAAGGGATGTTTTGTACAAGTCCTGCATAGTAAAACATACTATCAGCTGTTGTAGATTTTGTTTCATCTCCATCTATGTAAAGTACAGAAGTTTGTATAAAAGGTTTTGTATAAACTCCAGTGTTATTGGCATTTTTTACAAGCTCAATACGGTAACTTTTTGTATTTGCTTTCCAGTTATACATCCCCATAGAACGAGTGTATCCAGCTGTTGGAAATCCTCTCCATGGAGTTACTAAGTCTGCTTCATTTAAGATATTTGTATAGGCGAGGTTAATTTTATACTCATCAATCCTTGTTACAATTCTTGCTGCAATCATTTTAGAATCTAGTGAATGGGGATTTTTATAAGCACTTGAACCTGCTACTAATACATTAAGAGATGCACCTGCTACTGCACCTGCACCATGGTCAAACTGTTGAATATATCTTAGAGCAGGTGTGACACTAAAACCATGAAAGTTTATTTTGTAGTTGAGTTCTCCCATAGTTTGAGAAAGAAGTTGGGGTACGGTATAAGCGGCAAAATTAATTTTTAAATTTTGAACTGACTTGTTCTCTATGTCAAGTACTATGAGAGGAGCATCAGTTGGTTTACCTGCCGCTTTTAAAGCTGTATATGTTAAACCTTTAAGCATGGCACTATCATCATTTTGTGTCCACTCAGGACGGGTAACACCATAGGCTGAAGCAGAATCTCCTACCAAAAATACATTATGGCTATTCATATGATCTCGCAGCTTTTGTTTTGCTAAGTAAGCGAGTGTTACCTTTGTTTGAGGCATCTCTTTTGAAGATACAACAAAACCATCAAAGCTGTTTGGAATCATTTTTGTATCATTACTTTTAGTATAAAAAGTTTCTACGAGTTGGCGACCAAGAGTAAAGTTAGTTTTTGAGTATTTGTAGTTTATGTTTGCTTGACCAAGGGCATAAAGTGCAGTTGAGCCATTATTAGCATATTCATAACGGCTGAGTGTATCTTTCGCTGGCTTGAGATGTGAGATGCTATCAAGTGAGCTTTCACTAAAGATAGCCTTAGAACCATAGTAAGCTAAAGTGAAATCAAAACCACTCCATGAAGCAGACTTATAAACAAGACTTGCTCCGATAGAAGCAAGTGGTGCACTCTCGTGTGCACCATCATCGTGATCATAAGTAAAGTAAAAATTATTACTTCTTATTCTCCCATAAAGTGTTCCCTCACTTAAAATTTCATTAAAATTTTCTACATTTTTTTGTTTTTGATAAACAAGTTGTCCATTTGTTTTGATGGCTTGCTTTGGTATATCTGCCATAAGAAGTGGACTCAGTAGTCCTAAAGAGAGTAAAAAAGAGGTCGCGTAACGATGCATAATTACTAAGTTCCTTTAAAAATTATATTGTATAATATTGTACTACAAAGTATATAATGACTTATTTAAATCTCTTTGAATCCATAAAACTTACAAATAACTTAATTTCAGCTACTTATAAGATTTAACGGCTATACTTTCGCCAACAAAGTAAGCATTTATGTTTACTAAATAAATTCCTACGAAAGGTTCTGTTTATGAAATTTACTAAAATTGCAACTCCAGAACAAATCGATCAAAAATGGGTTTTGATTGATGCAGAAGGTAAAACATTTGGTCGTATGATCACTGAGGTAGCTACTATCTTACGTGGTAAGAACAAAGCATGTTTTACTCCAAATATTGACTGTGGTGACTATGTAGTTATCATTAATGCTTCTAAAGCTAAGTTCAACGGACTTGGTAAAATAGCAAACAAAGAGTATTTCTCTCATTCTGGTTACTTCGGTTCTACTAAGAGTGTTAAAATGACTGAGCTTTTAGAAAAAAATCCTGAGAAACTATACAAATTAGCAACTCGTGGTATGCTTCCAAAAACTAGACTTGGTGCTAAAATGCTTAAAAAATTAAAAATTTATGCAGGTGCTGAACATCCTCACACTGCACAAATTGCTAAGTAAGGATTGATACATGGCAAAAACAATTTATGCAACAGGACGTCGTAAAGCGTCAATCGCAAAAGTATGGTTAACTCCAGGTACAGGTAAAATTACAATCAATGGTCTTTCTTTAGATGCATGGTTAGGTGGACTTGAAGCGAAAAAACTTCGTGTAAAACAACCACTTGTTTTATCTAAACAAGATGCTGCAGTTGATATCGTAGCTACTACTTTAGGTGGTGGTTTTGGTGGTCAAGCAGATGCACTTCGTCACGGAATCTCTCGTGCACTAGTAGCATTTGATCCAGCGATTAAAGCAATCCTTAAACCTGAAGGTATGATGACTCGTGATGCACGTGTTGTTGAACGTAAGAAACCAGGTAAGAGAAAAGCTCGTCGTTCTCGCCAATTCTCAAAACGTTAATCGTTTTACAAAAACTTACTCAGAGATTTTCTCTGGGTATCTTTCTTCTCTCTTAAACTTCTTTTTTATCTTGCTTTTAACAGTTTTTATTTATTTTTTATCGTCATAGTTGTATAATCGTCCTTTAAAATTTAAGGAGAATTATGAAAAAGATTAGCCTCAGTGCTCTTATGATTTCAACGGCTCTACTTGCAACTTCAGATGTAACAACATTATCTGAAGTTTTTAGTGAAGCTCAGGTGAGTGGTAATGTAAAATACTACTATATTCAAACAGATAAAGATAAGTCTTATACAAATCAAGCAAATACATCGGCATATGCGAACTCTATTGGTGGACAGTTGGGGATTAAAACTGCACAACTGTATGGTTTTAGTGCGGGTGCAACATTTATGACAACAAATCCTTTTCTTATTAGTGATGATCCTGCGAAAGTGGACACTTCAATAATAGGGAAAGATAATGGTGCTAGGGGTGGTGATGCTACACAAGGCTTTTCTGTTTTAGGAGAGGCATACATTGCATATAACTATAAAGGCTTAGATATTAGCTATGGTCGTCGTGCGATTAAAACGCCCCTGATGCATGCTAAAGAGGTAAGAATGTTACCTTCAACTTTTAATGGTTTTTACTCTTCGTATAAGGTAAATAGTAGTTCAAAAGTTGGATTTGATTATATTACAGAGTTTAAACAAAGAACATCAGATGAGTTTGTCAATATCATCAAACATGCTCTTGGAGATAATACTATTGCTGTAACAGGTTCAGATAGTGGTGCAATGTTTATGGCTGATTATAGTTATAAATCTGAAGGCTATAAGTTCAATGTATATGATTGTTATGCACAAGATTTTATCAACTCTATCTATGTAGATGGTGGGATGATGCTTCCTTTAGCAGAGATGAAAATTGCACTAGATGCACAGTATATCAACCAAAAAAGTATAGGCAATGCAGACACAAATCTTGCAAAGACAGGCTCTTTAACTGGTGGGAAAAAGATTTCTGTTAATGCAGTAGCTCTTAAGGCTTCCACATCGTATGAGAGTGCAAAATTTACTCTAGCATACTCTAATGTTTTTAAAAGTGATTCTAAGCATGACTCTTTAGTACTTCCATGGGATGGTACACCACTTTTTACCAATATGATTACATCAAATGATCTTTTTCAGTCAGTTTATGGTGGTGCACTCAAAGCTGATAGTGTTTATATTGGTGGATCACAAGGTATTAAATTTGCATACAAACAAAGCTATGATAGTTTTGGATTAAAAGGTTTTAGTTCAACCTTAGCATTTTTAAACACTTCAAATTCAAGATTTGCCAAAGATCAAAGAGATTATAATGTAGTTTTAGGCTACAAGTATGCAAAACACTTCTCTTTAGCTCTCAAAGGGATCTGGGTTCAAAACAATACAAGTGCAGCAACTGATGGCACAATTTCTCAACTAAAACTTCTTTCACAGTACAGAGTGATAGCAAACTACAAATTTTAATCAGTTAACTCTCTTACTATATAATATCCCTAGATAAAAAAAGGGATATTATTATGAAAAAAGTGGTTCTATTTGTAGCCTTGGCCTTGGTTGTCTTGGCTGCCTTACCTGTTGTAGGTAATAAGTATGTAGAAAGTAACATTGATGAGCGAGTAGAAGACCTAAAGAGTTATGGACTTGGTGTTGAAAAAACATCAACAACAACATCATACCTGAGTACAAAAAAACATTTTGAATTTCTTTTAAAAGATGCTGATGTATTTATAGAGTATCTTAATAACTACTCAAATCAACAGATACCAGCTTATGTTAATGCTGCACTTGAAGGTGTTTTAATCGGTGCAGATGTAGAGTATAGTAATATCCCTTTTACAAAAGCAATCTCTATAGATATCTACCCTTTAAGTGTTTCCCCTGCTCTTGCAAAAAATATGAAAGAAAAAGATCTTAATTTTTATACAGCCTTAGAAAAATTTCTCCACTCTAAGGGTGTTTTATACCACATCAACTACGATATAGTGAGTGAAGATTTTGATGGTTATATAAAAGACATCAATGAAAAATATACACTTAAAGATGCAACTGAACTCTCTTTAATGTTACAAGGTGCCGTGTTTGAAGGTCAAGGAAGATTAATGACTCCAACACGACTTACATCTGAAGTAAAAAAAATAGACTTAGAGATGAAGAATGATCAAGCAACACTACTCTTTCACCTTTTAGATCTAGGTGGTAGCTCTAATTTTGAATCACAAGGTACATATCTTAGTAGTATCAATTTACGAAGTTTTGATATCTCTGTTGATACTCCTCGTGACAACCTTCTCTTAAAGGCATCAGACCTTAAAGTGAATCTTTCTGCAAATGATCAACTCAAAAAAGCTGAATTTAATGCGAAGTCTACACTTAAACATCTAGAAGTAGAATCGAAAGATATAACATTTGAGATGGAGAAACTCTCTTATGATGTAGCAGTTAATGGTTTAGATAAAATGATTTTAGAAAGATTAAGAGTTTTACTCAATAAAGCAAATATCCAACCATCCCCAGCACTCAATAAACAGATTTTAGATGAGAGTACACAACTTCTGGCAAAAGGTTTACAACTCAATGTAGCAGATCTCTCTTTTAAAACACTTACTGTAAACGATATGCAACACTTAGGTGGACTAGAGATGAAAATGGATCTAAATATTAAAGAGGATCCAAACTTAGTGGCAAAACTACAACTTTCCCCTTTACTTCTTGCGCAAAATATTGACATAGTATTAAAGCTCAAACTCTCTCAAGCTATCTATAAAAATCTCACAGCAGGTTCAAGAATGGCAGTAGCAGCAAATAGCTATGCAAAAGTAGATGGAGATAATGTTGTTTTTGACATAGTGTTTAAAGATGGAAAACTGCAAATGAATGGAAAAGCTTTACAATAAGTATGAAATTTTTATTTTTTCTCTTTTTAAGTTGTCACCTTTTTGGATCAACTTTGCACCTAGCAACATCATCAAATCCATCAAGGCTCAACCCTATCTTAGCAACAGATTCATCTTCTTCAGAGATAGCAGGCTTTTTATTCAATGGCCTTGTTAAATATGATAAAGACTCCTCTACAATTATAGGTGATTTAGCAGATAAGTTTTACTTTAAAAATGATACTACACTGATCTTTGAACTAAAACATGGAGTGGTGTGGCATGATGGAGAGGTGTTTAGTGCTAAAGATGTTCTCTTTACTTATCAAACACTTATATCAGATAAGATAGCTTCTCCATATAGTGCAGGTTTTCGTTTTGTAAAAGATGTAAAGATAGTTGATAAATATACACTTGAAGTAACTTATAAAAAACCTTACTTTAAAGCATTAGAGACTTGGATGATGGGGATACTTCCAGAGCATTTACTTAAAGATGATAAAAATCTTATGAGTTCAAAGTTTAACACTCATCCTATTGGAACAGGCCCCTACCTCTTAAAAAAACTGGAGTTCTCAAAAAATATTGAGCTTGATGCTTTTGATAATTATTTTGAGGGTCGTCCTAAGATAGATAAAATCTCTTTTCATGTGATAGCAGACCCAATGACCCGTTTTTTGATGCTTAAATCTTCTCAATTAGATATAGGGAGTGTAGAGCCAATGGCTTATGAGAGACAACTTCATAAAGATTTTTTTGATAAGTTTAATATCTATGAAGATATCACACACTCTTACACTTACTTAGGGTTTAATCTACGTTTAGAGAAGTTTAAAGATCCAAGAGTAAGAGAGGCTCTCTCTTTGGCGATAAATCGCCAAGAGATAGTTGATATACTTTTTTTCAAACATGCAAAGGTATGTACAGGACCATTTTTACCAGGGAGTGCTGCATTTAATGCAGATGTGAAAGCTCCAACACAAGATATAGATAGAGCAAAGGCCTTACTCAAAGAGGCAGGCTATGATGAGAGTCATCCTTTTGAGTTTGAGATAGCGACATCTAATGCAAGTCAAATCCGCCCTTATGCTGCACAGATACTCCAACATCAGTTAAAGCAGGTGGGTGTAAAAGTAACACTAAGAGTGATGGAGTGGCAGGCATTTTTAAATATGGTGGTATTCCCTCATAAGTTTGACACAGTACTTTTAGGGTGGGGACTTTCCCCTACACCAGACCCCTATATGTTTTGGCACTCAGATAACGATAAAAAGGGTGGATTTAATTTTATAGGTTATCACAATCAGGAGATGGATAAGATGATAGAAATATCACAATCTATGGTAGATAGAAAAAAATTAACTACTATCTGGAAAGAGATGTTTAAAATTGTAACAGATGATAACCCTTACCTTTTCTTATATATACCTAACTCAATTACAGCGGTCAATAAAAATGTGAAGAATGTAGAGCCAAGTCTAAGTGGTATCTGGCATAACTATATAGAATGGGAGAAATAATTTGATAATACTTTTTGACTTGGATGGCACCTTAATAGACTCTACAGAGGCGATTTTAGAGAGTTTTCATAATGCATTTAAAGTACATGAAAGAGTATCGCCTCAAGATGAGGAGATAAAGGCTCTTATTGGCTACCCTTTAGATGTGATGTTTAGCGAACTTGGTATAGAAGAGAGTAGAGTGTGGGATTTTGTAACAACCTACAAAGAGCACTATCGTGAAATATCAAGACAAAAGACAGAACTTTTAGTCAATGCAAGAGAAGCGGTAACACTAGCATCAGAGTTTGCAGAATTAGGGATAGTAACTACGAAAACAGGGCGATATTCACAGATATTGATGGAGCATTTTGAATTGATGGATATGTTTAAAGTACTGATTGGTAGAGAACATGTTGAGAAGCCAAAACCAGATGCAGAGCCTATTCTTAAAGCTTTAGAAGCTTTTGAAGTAGATGGAAAAGAGGTATGGATGATAGGTGATACAAAGCTAGATTTACTCTCTGCAAAAAATGCAAATATAAGCTCCATCGGAGTGCTCAGTGGTTATGATACAAAAAGTACTTTAAATCAATTTACAGATGTTATATTTTGTGATGCACTGGAAGCGGTAGAGTACCTCAAAAGTAGGAAAAAATCACACTCATAACTTGCTCACTTATCTATCTCTTATTATCAAGCTATATTTAAGTCCCACTTGCCTAAAATACAGTAAATAGAATTGAAAGAAAATGGAATATATTTCTTGAAAGAACTTAAGGAGAATTTATGCTAGAGATTAGATGGCATAGTCGTGCTGGTCAGGGTGCCGTAACAGGTGCAAAAGGTTTGGCGGATGTTATTTCGACAACAGGTAAGCATGTTCAAGCATTCGCATTTTACGGATCAGCGAAACGTGGAGCTGCCATGACAGCATATAACCGTGTAGATGAAGAGATCATCATGAATCATGAAAAATATATGGAACCAGATTATGTTTTTGTGATAGATCCTGCATTGGTTTACACATCAGATGTGACAATTAATGGAAAAGAAGACACTAAGTATATTATCACAACTCACATGAGTACAGATGAACTTATAGCTTCTCAACCGAAACTTGAAGGTAAAGAAGTATATACAGTTGACTGTATTAAGATTGCCCAAGAGACTATCGGTCGTCCAATTCCAAATACACCAATGCTTGGTGCATTTATGAAGATATCTGGAATGTATGATATTGAGTTCTTCAAAGACAGTATGGTAAGAATCCTCGGTAAACTACCACAAAAAATTATTGACGCTAATATGATTGCTATTCAGCGTGCATATGACGAAGTAAAGTAAGGAGCTGATAATGGCAAATACAGGTTGGGACGAATTTGAAATCGGAGCGATGCTCCGTACATTTGAAGGTAGCATAGACGATATCGCTGGTACACTTCAAGAAGACCGTAAATATACACAAAACAGTTCATTTAGTGCTTCTGTTGCAGACTGGAGAATTGAGAAACCAATTTTTGCAAAAGACTATTGTATTGATTGTCAATTTTGTTGGATTTACTGTCCAGATATTTCAATTATTTCAAGAGATAAAAAAATGATTGGTATTGATATGGATCACTGTAAAGGGTGTGGTATATGTGTTGAGGTTTGTCCTACAAACCCTAAATCATTACTAATGTTCCCAGAACAAGCAGACGAAGAGACAGAGATTGCTCAATGGCCTGCTAAAGAAGATAAGGAGAAATAGATGGCATTTGATAAAATGGAATTAAGAGATATCGAAGTATGGGATGGTAACTTTGCAGCTGCTCAAGCACTAAGACAGTGTCAGATTGATGTTGTTGCTGCATACCCAATTACTCCATCAACTCCTATCGTTGAGGGTTATGCAAAATTCTTAGCAGATAATTATGTTGAGGGTGAGTTTGTAATGGTTGAGTCTGAACATGCTGCGATGTCAGGATGTATCGGTGCTGCTGCTGCTGGTGGACGTGTTGCAACTGCAACTTCTTCACAAGGTTTTGCACTTATGGTTGAAACACTTTACCAAGCTTCTGGTATGCGTTTACCAATTGTTTTAAATGTAGTTAACCGTGCACTTGCTGCTCCATTAAATGTTAATGGTGACCACTCAGATATGTATCTTGGTCGTGATTCTGGTTGGATCCAATTTGATTCTTACTGCCCACAAGATGCTTATGATTTAAACTTCATTGCATTCCGTGTTGCTGAAGATCATGATGTTCGTTTACCAGCAATGGTTCACCAAGATGGTTTTATGACTTCTCATACAGCTCAAGGTGTTCATACTATGGATGACGATACTGCATATAGCTTTGTTGGTGATTTTAAACCGATGAATGACATGCTAGATTTTGAACATCCTGTAACACACGGTGTACAAACTGAAGAAGATTGGCATTTTGAGCATAAAGCTCGTCAACATAATGACCTAATGACTAAGGTTATGCCAA